>Ga0265316_10000292_pt1 | contig 56519 bp, 43 predicted proteins | sample 4522metaG_FD_202092 | JGI IMG/M metagenome (GOLD analysis project Ga0265316, IMG submission 202092) | Rhizosphere microbial communities from Carex aquatilis grown in University of Washington, Seatle, WA, United States - 4-5-22 metaG | ecosystem: Host-associated > Plants > Roots > Rhizosphere >... | reverse complement strand
TCCGGGACGGGCAACTCAAGCTGCGGCCGTTCGCCGCGCCGGCGTTCCTCCTCTTCGCGGCGTCGGATCTCGTCGATGATCCAGGGCTCGAGCATGGGATGACCTTCTTCTATGGCTTGCAACATCGCCGCCTGTCAGTCAAGAAAGCGGATGCCGACCGCCACAAACGCCGCAAGATCGACAGGTTGCGTGCCCAAGCCGGGTGTTGGCCTACCTGCAGCAAAAAGGATGGGCCGGGCCGATCCGTGACACAGGTGTCGTGGTTCTGAACCCAAGACCTCAGGTCTTGTCGACTCCGCCCCTCCCTGGCTCTTGAACGCGCCAGAGCGGGGAAGGATCTCTAATCTCGTCTTCCTGCATCTCGCTGCAAGAGCCGGCTGGCCACTTTCAGCAGATAGGGCTCGCTCGCGTTGCCGTCATACTTGCCCTGGGACAGCCGCACCAGGATCGGTTCAACCGGGGCCGAGAACCCAAGGATGCGCACTGTCTGGCGCGCTCTGGCAGCAACCGCTTCGGCCAGCACTTGCCCGTCGCGCTCTCTGATGACTTCGACCTTGACCCGCACCCTGGATGGCGGAGTGACTTCGATGTCCAGCCCGCGTGGCTCGGCCGCGAGGTAGCGAAAGACATCCACGTCGCCCACGGACAGATAGCCTGTGGTCGTGCCCTCGACCAGCGCCGATGCATGGACCGCGTCGTCGTTGGGCTCGGTCTCGAATCCGCCCCGGGCCTCCGGCAGCACAGCCTCTGCGTGCACAACGTAGCGATGCTCGCGATCGAGCCCATTGTCCGCGCGTACGACCACGTACCAGCATCGGCCTCCGACTGCGGATGCACCAGCGTCAGGGGCCACGCTCGGCAGCACGAGGTTGCGCAGAGTCAGCTTCTCGCCCTTGCGGCCCCGCACCGCCACGATTTTCCTGCCTGCTGAATCGTTGACGGCCAGACTGGCGGCCACATCGTCCACGCCTTCAAGGTCCAGGTTCAGGACCCACCCTGGTTCCATGGCGTCGAGCGAGAGCCGGTACCAGTCCTCATCGCGACGCCAGCCGTAGAGCCCGGACGCAAGCGCACTTCGGCCCTGCCACAACAGATCGCCGGCTGATTCCAGCCGATCGTTGGGCTCGCGCTCGTCGGCGACTTCGAAGTCAAGCAGCAGCACCGTGATCTGGTACGAACTGCCCGCCGACACGCCAGCATCGACTGGGACCTGACCCTTCTTATTGGCCGGGACTGGCGCCGCTTTGACACGCAGGTAGTAGGTGCCCCCCGGCAGCACGGCCATGTTCGGCAACCCCACGACTTCGCCCGGCCCGCCCGCCACTGTCTTCACGAGCCGCGGCGCCTCATCGAGAAAATCTACGGCCAGCGCGAGTCCCGCCTCGGGGTTGATGACCACGGACATGCGCTTGGCGGCAACCAGCCGGTCGGCGGCCGGACCCGCGTCAGAGGAGACGGCCATCCGCTGGCCCGGAACGACTACCTTGAAGACGTCCACGTCCCCGGCCTTGCCAGCCTCGGTGCGCTCAATGTTTCCCTTGACCGCCGCAGCAGGAGGCGTACCGGTCCATGCCAGCTCTTGGGCCTGCGCTGGCGCGTTGTTGGGTTCACGTTCTGCGGTCAGTGGCGGTCCACCTGCATCCCTCGGCCGCTGTACGACCACGACGGCTGCCGCATCCCCACGTACGAAATGCGGCGCGCGCCGACAGGAGAGGCCAGCCAGAGCAGCGAGCAGGGCCATGACGGTGCTCATTCGACCACGGCCACGGCCACGGCCTTCGGCGGCTCTTGGCGGACTACGGACCGGCCGCGCGTTGCCGGGCAGCCACGGGCGACGTAGCCCGATGTCCCGTGAGTTCATGGCGCCACGTTATTGCGGGGCCGGATGCCGGCGAGAAACTCCGCCTCAGCGACCAAGACGTCGCCAACCTTCGCTTCACCACGCATTTTCCACACAGCGGTTCCCCTGCGCAGGGGAACAACTTCCAGCTTCAACACGTCGCCGGGGAGCACCGGTTTGCGGAACTTCGCCTTGTCGATGGCCATGAAGACCATGACCTGGCGGGCTGGATCAAAAGTGGACTGGCGAGCCGCCAACACCGCCCCTGCCTGAGCCATGGCCTCGATGATAAGCACGCCGGGCATGATGGGGCAGCCAGGAAAATGGCCCTGAAGAAACAGTTCGTCCGCAGCCACTGTCTTACGCGCGACGATACGATCGGCCTCGACCAGCTCGACGTGGTCGATCATGAGAAAGGGCGCTCGGTGCGGCAGGATGGCTTCGATAGCGCGCGTATCGAGCTCCATGGCCCCCGCTACTTCTTCTTGCTGGACGCGGGCTTGCTGCTGCTGGACGCGGGCGCAGTCCCCTTCTCCTCGCCCGAGTTGTAGCGCCGGATGACCTCGTTGGTCAGATCCAGATGAGGCTTGGCGAACACCACGCCCTGATTCTTGTCGAAGATCATGGTGAAGTTCTCGGCCGCGGCGATTTTGGAGATGATTCGCTGCAAACGATCGACGATGGGCTGGGTCGCCTCTTGTTCCTTGTCACCCAGGTCCTGCTGGTGGCGCATGTAGGTTTGCTGAACCTTGGCCACGCGCTCCTGCAGCTCGGCCTCTTTCTGGCGGACGGTCTCGGCCGGTAGCAAGGTGCGCTTCTTGTTCAGGTCTTCGATGGCCTTCTTGACATCTTCCTGCTGCTCGTCGAGTTCCTTCTGCTTCTGATCGAAGACCTTCTTGAGCGAGGTGCGGGCCTTGCGTCCGTCCTCGGTCTCGTAGAGAGCGCGCCGCAGGTCCACGAAGCCGAGCTTCACTTCTTCGGCCAGCGCAGGCCGAATCAGGGCGGCCGCGATCACCAATCCGACTAGGGTAGAACGTATCATGCGCTTCATCTCCATTTGGTTCCCGGAAAGCCCAGGGATATCACGCCCCAGAGCACGGGGCCACCCCTACAAATCGTTCCCAATGGTGAACTCGAAAACCACCGAATCCTCTCCCGGCAGAGGCTTATACGGGAAGCCCCATTCGAAGCGCAGCGGCCCGATGGGCGAGAACCAGCGCAGCCCGAAGCCCCAGCTTGAGCGGAGGGTGTTGAGCGGGAACACGGCCTTGCAGGGATCCACGGAGATGTCGGCGGAAGCGAGCCTCTGCCCGCAGTATTGACGTTCCAAGTTGTACGCGTTGCCCACGTCGCTGAACACCACAGCGCGAATATTGAGCTTCTCAAAGATGGGCATTTCGAGCTCGACCTTGCCCACCACCTGCATGTTGCCGCCTATCGAGAAGGAGCGCAGGGGTGCATCGGGTGATTGTGCGATGTGGATCTGCGGCCCCAACGAGGCCAACTGGAAACCGCGCACATCGTAGATGCCGCCCACGAAGTAGCGCTCGAAGATGGGCACCCCTTGCGGCTCGCGGCTGACCACCGCGCCAAGGTCGCCTTTCAAGCGCAGCACCAGCGGCCCCCACAGCGGATAGAAGTAGCGTGCGGTGCCTTCAAACCGCGAGAACTGCGCCTGCGAAAGGAAGGCCGGCTCGGCAAACTCAGCGGAGATCGTGTTGTACCAGCCGCTGCGCGGAAACATGCGGTCGTTGCGCGTGTCGTGCGACAGCGAAATACGCCAAGACGAGACCAGGCCGGCGTGCAAGAGGTTGGCCAGCGAACCCGGTGGCAAGGGACTACGCTGCCCGCCGCTGAACAGGCTGCTCGCGCCTCCGGTGGTGACCGAAATGTCCTGCAAGGTATAGGTGAGGAACATACGCACGTTGTCGGTCAGCAGGTAGCCCCAGGTCAGGCTGCCGCCCTTCGACTGGCGCGTGAACCCGAGGTAGTAGCGCTGTTGGTCGAACAGGTTGAAGCCGAAGTGCCAGTTGGTGTCCAAGAAATACGGCTCATCGAACTGCAAGCTGAAGAGCTGCCGCAGCGACGACATCTGGGCCTGCAGCACCAGCGACTGGCCCCGGCCCAGGAGATTGTTCTGCGAGATCTGCGCCTGCGCGATGAAGGACTCGACCGAGGAGAAACCCGCGCCGATCTGGAAAGCGCCGGTCTGCCGCTCGGCCACCTCCACGTTGACCTCCATGGTGTCGTCGCCCGAGCCACGCTTGGTGCTGGTTTCCACTTTCTCGAAATAGCCCAAGGCATTGACCCGGCGCTTGGACAGGTCCAAGGCGGCCTGGCTGAAGCGCTCACCCTCGTAGACGCGCAGCTCGCGTCGAATGACCTTGTCGCGCGTCTTCGAGTTGCCGTGGATGTTGATGCGTTCGAAAGTGACCTCCGAACCCTTCTGGATGTCGAAGAACAGGCTCACCGTCTTCTCCTTCTCGTTGACGGCGGTCTCGGGGGTCGAGTTCACATAGGCGTAGCCCTTGTCCTTGTAGTAGTCGGCGATGGATTGCACATCCTGCGCCACCTTGGAACGGTTGAAGATCTCGCCCGGCTTGACCTGCAGACGTTGCAGAAGCACTTCGGATTTTTCGAGAAGGTCGCCCTTTATCTCGATGCTGCCGATGCGGTATTGCTCGCCCTCGTCGATGGCGATGCTGATGTAGAGCGAGCGCTTGTCGGCGGACAGTTCCAGGCGCGGCTCCGCGACCTTGACGCTAATGTAGCCGCGGTCGAAGTAGTAACCCTGAATCAGCGTCAGGTCGCGCTGGAAAACGTCCTCACGGTAGGTGCCCGATGAGGTGACGGCCGAGAAGAGATCACCCGCCTGGGTGAGCATGACGTCGCGCAGTTCCTGATCCGTCACGTGCTGGTTGCCGGTGAAGTTGACCCGGCGCACTTCCACCTTGCTGTTCTCATGCACGTGGAAGTACACGTCCACCTCGCCCGGGCTGTCGCGGCGCAATTCGTAGTCGACATCCGCCATGTAGAAGCCGCGCTGCAGATAGAGTTCGCGAATCTTCTCGACGTTCTTCTTGATCTTGGCCAGGTCGAGGATCTGTTCCTTCTTGATGTCGAGCACTTCGTTGATCTTGGAGAGCCCAACCTCGTCGTGGCCCGACACGTAGATTTTGCGAATGGCGGGCTTCTCTTTGAGCACGAAGGTCACCACCATGCCGCCGGGGCTGTCGGTGCTCTCGACCTGCACATCCTCGAAGTAGCTCATCTTCCAGATGGCGCGCACATCCTCCTGCAGGATGTCCTTGTTGAGCAACGAGCCGGGCAGCGTGTGGAGGTTGACGCGGATGGCGTCGTCTTCCACCTTGCGGTTGCCACGGAACTGGACGCGCACCACCTTCAAACTGGGGACCTTGACCGGCGCCGCCGCCTTGGCCTCAGGCTCCATCGAAAGCGAAGGCGCCCGTAGGCGCGGCGCGGACGACGCCTCCTCATCTTGAGCATGCGCCAGGGTGGGCGCCAACGCCGCCAGCGCGCTCAGAATGGCCAACCGCGATGGACTCACCCTTCCTCCTGGATGCGACCGTCGACCATACGCAGCTTGCGGAACGCCCGGCCCGCGAGCTCGTCGTTGTGGGTCACGAGAAGGAGGGTCATTCCCACCTCACGATTCAGCTCGAAGAACAGATCGTGGATGGCCCGTCCGGTCTTGGTGTCGAGGTTGCCGGTGGGCTCATCCCCGAGCAGCAGACGCGGAGAGAGCGAGAGCGCACGCGCCAGCGCCACGCGCTGCTGCTCACCGCCCGACAACTCCCCGGGCCGGTGGCGCAGCCGATCCTCCAGGCCCACGCGCAGCAAGATGGCCTCGGCACGCTCGCGGCACTCTTTGCGCGGCTGGCGCGCGATGAGACCGGGCATCATGACGTTTTCCAACGCGGTGAACTCGGGCAAGAGATGGTGAAACTGGAAGACGAACCCGATCTCGCGGTTGCGGAAGGAGGCCAGCTTGGCCGCGGACATGTCCGTGACATTCACCCCGTCGAACAGGATCTGGCCCGACGTCGGCGCATCGAGGGTGCCGAGCAGGTGCAGCAGGGTCGACTTGCCCACCCCTGACGCACCCACCACCGATACCAGCGCTCCCGGCTGGAGGTCGAGGTCAATTCCGCGCAGAACTTCGATCGAGCGACCGCCGTGCTCGAATACCTTCCACAGGTCGCGCACGAGCACGCGCGCACCGCCGCCAGGGGCGGTTGTGGCATCGGACCGCGCTTGGGCAGCGCCGGCTTTCCGGTTTGTCATCGGGACTGGCACCGTAGCGACCGGCTGAGGCGGTGTCAATGCGCTCACTCGTACCTCAACCCGTCGACCGGACGCATGTGGGACGCCAGCAGCGCGGGATACACGGTGGCCAAACAGCACAGGGCCATGGCCGAGGCCGCCAGCACCAGGATTTCGCTCGGTCTCATCACCACCGGGAGCTTGCTGATGTAATAGACGTCTGTGGGCAGAGGCAGGCCGTACTTCTCGATGAGCTTGCAACCGATCACGCCAGCGGGAACGCCAACCGCCAGACCGAGCAAGCCGATGTACACGCCCTCGGCGATGAACACGCGTCGGATGGCGCCGCCGGCAGCACCCATGGCCTTGAGAATGGCGACCTCGCGCGCTTTCTGGGTGGCCATCATGATGAGCGTCGAAATGATGGAAAAGGATGCCACGAGCGCGATGAAAGTCATCACCACGAACATGGCGATTTTTTCCAGGCGCAGGGCCATGAACAGCCCCCGGTTGAGATCCTCCCACGAGCGAACTTCGTAGCGGCTGCCCAGGGCGGCCTGCACCGCGGTCGCGACCGCAGGGGCGGCTTCGGGACTGCCCGTGCGCAGATCAATGCCGGTGACCTCACCGGGCTCGCCCAGGAACTTCTGCGCCTCGTCCAGCGCCATGTAGGCCAGCTTGGAGTCGTACTCGTACATCCCGCTGTAGAAGTGTCCGGCGGCGCGAAACACCTTGAGGCCGGGCATGGGGCCCGAGGGCCCCATCTTGCACAGGGGACAGACCACGTCGACGTGGCTGCCGCGAAACACGCGCAAGGTGCGCGCGAAAAGTTCCTCGCCCAACAAGATCGACGGCAGGACCTCGCCAGCGGCCACCGCGACGGCGGGCGCTCGCTTGCCCCCGTGAGGCGGTGGCTCGTCGTCGCCGGCTGCCTGCTCTCCGGCCTCGCGGGCAAACGGGTCGTCGGCCACCCGCTCGGGGTGCTCCAGATCGTCCACGCTGCCCTCGCGCAGGGTGCGGCCCAGGTCCAGCACCGAGCGCGCGGTGTCCGGATCGATCCCGCGCAGCACGATTCCCGCAGGCGCTGCCCCGGCCCGAATCATGACCTCGGCCTCTAGATAGGGAGTGGCCCCCTTCACGCCAGGCTGACGCAAGACGGTTTCACGCACCCGGCGCCAGTCGAGAAAGGGCTGATCGTCCGCCGTGGTGATCACGACATCGGCCTTGGCACCGCGGATCTTGGTCTTGAGATCCATCTCGAAGCCAGACATCACCGACAGGGCCAGAATGGGCGCGGCCGTGCCCAAGAACACGCCGAAGATCGAGATGGCCGTAAACACGGTGAAAGAGGCAAACAGCACACCCATGAAGGTCAGCACCGCGCCCGCAATCACGCCGATCACGCCCCCCATCCAAAGGCGCTCGAAGACCACCGACGGCTGCAAGGTGAGCAAGCCCGAGGGGACGCGTGCGGGCCGGCCGAACAGCTTGAGCGCGGCCAGGTCGAGGACGGCCAGCAGCAGGACGACCAGGCCGCAATACAAGGCGCGGCGCGAACGGCGCTCTGGATCGCGAAGATGGCGCCAGGCCACGAACCACTCGAACCCAGTGCGCGCCTTGTCGCTCATTCTGGCCTCATGAGGGGGAAGAGGATGACGTCGCGGATGGAGGGCTGGTCAGTGAGCAGCATGACCAGGCGATCCACCCCGATGCCCTCGCCGGCAGTCGGCGGCAGTCCATACTCGAGCGCGCGACAGTAGTCCTCGTCGTAATCCATGGTCTCCTCGGCGCCGCGCGCCTTGGCCTCGACCTGACGTTGGAAACGCGCGCGCTGGTCGACGGGGTCGTTCAGCTCGGAAAAGGCGTTGGCGTGTTCGCGCCCCACGATGAACAGCTCGAAACGATCGACCTTGCCTGGATCCGCGTCGTTGCGTCGCGAGAGCGGCGAGGTTTCCGCGGGATAGTCGATGACGAACACGGGGCGATCCTGCGGCAGCGCCTGCTCGCCGGCGTAGTCGAAGAGCGCGCCCACCCGGTGGCCGTGTGTCTCGCACTTGGACAACACCGCCGACAGTTCATCCTTGCGATCGAGCACGCCCGAGCTGGCCACCCAGCGCAACAAGGCGGCCTCATCGTCGAGCATGGGACGTTCCAGCCCCGCAGTCAGCTTGCCGGCGAGCACGGCCGCGACGATGGCGTCCTTCATGGGGATGCGTTCCCACTGTCCCAAATCGACCGTTTGGCCCTGGTAGGTGATGCGCGTGCCGCCACAGATCTCGCGGGCCAGCTCGCTCATGAGCTGCTGGGTCAACTCCATCAAGTCTTGGTAGGTGGCGTAGGCCTGATAGAACTCCAGCATGGTGAATTCGGGATTGTGCTGGCGCGACAGCCCCTCGTTGCGGAAGTTGCGCCCGATCTCGTAGACCCGATCGAATCCGCCCACCACCAAGCGCTTGAGGTGCAGTTCGGGCGCAATGCGCATGGCGAGGTCGAGAGCCAGCGCGTTGTGGTGCGTGCGAAAAGGTCGCGCCGCCGCCCCGCCCAGCACGGTGTGCATCATCGGGGTTTCCACCTCGATGAAGTCGCGCTCGTCGAGAAAACGCCGCAAGTGGCGTACGATCTGGGTGCGCTTGCGAAATACCTCGAACACCTCGGGATTGGCCACCAGATCCACGTAGCGTTGCCGGTAGCGAATCTCCATGTCCTGCAGGCCGTGCCACTTCTCGGGCAAGGGACGCGTCGCCTTTGTGAGAATGTGCACGCGGTCGACGACCACGGTGTCCTCGCCAGCCTTGGTCTTGGTCAGCAGACTCGCCGGCCCTTCCACGCCTACGAAATCGCCGCGCTCGACCAGCTTCCACAGGGCGAACACCGGCTCGCCCACCACATCCAGCTTGACCCAGACTTGGATTTCGCCGGTGCGATCACGAAGCTTGGCGAAAGCCGCCTTGCCGAAACTGCGGATCGCGACGATGCGACCGGCCAGCGAGAGTCGGCCGTCATCGCCCGCGCCCGAGGGAGGATGCTCACGATCCGCCCCACTGGCAAACCAGTCGTGAATCGAACGCGCCGTCGAGGTCGGACGAAAGCCGTTGGCGTAGGGATTGTGGCCAGCCGCGCGCAGTTCGGCGACCTTGCGCTCCCGTTCGGCCATCAATTCGCGTTCGTCAGACATGGTTCACCCTTGCGTATCTAGTGAAGCTTCTCATCTAGGTCATCGTCGTCCGGCTTGGGCACAGGCCGTGCTGAAGGATCGCCGGCCATCTGCAGCAGCAACGCGACCATGAATTGATCGAGATCGCCATCCAAAACCGCATCCACGTTGCCCACTTTCAGGCCGGTGCGGTGGTCGGACGCCAGCCGATAGGGCGCCAGAACATACGAGCGAATCTGGCTGCCCCATTCGATCGCCTTCTTCTGCGCGTGGATGCCGCCCATCTTCTCGTCCATCTTCTTCTGCTCGACCTCGATGAGCTTGGAACGCAGGATGCGCATGGCGGTGGAGCGGTTCTTGTGCTGGGAGCGTTCCTGCTGGCAGTGCACGGCGATTCCCGTGGGAATATGCGTGATGCGAATGGCGGACTCGGTCTTGTTCACGTGCTGGCCCCCCGCCCCGCCCGAGCGCATGGTTTCCACGCGCAGGTCTTTCTCGTCGATTTCGACCCTCACTGTCTCATCGATGTCGGGGTACACAAACACGCTGGCAAACGAGGTATGCCGGCGTGCCTGGGCGTCAAAGGGCGAAATGCGCACCAGGCGATGCACGCCCGATTCGGCGCGCAGGTAGCCATAGGCCCAGTCGCCCTCGACCCCCAGGGTGACGCTCTTGATGCCCGCCTCGTCGCCCGGTTGCAGGTCCAGGATCTCGGATTTGTAGCCCCGGCGCGCCACCCAGCGCGTGTACATCCGCTGCAGCATCTCGGCCCAGTCCTGCGACTCGGTGCCGCCTGCGCCGGCATTGATGCTCACGATGGCTCCCTGCCGGTCGTAGGGACCGGAGAGCATGCGCGCAAACTCCATCTTGCCCACAGCCTCTTCGATGGTCGTGAGCAGGCCCGCAGCCTCGATGGCCGTGGCCTCGTCCTTGGCTTCGTCCGCCAGATCCGCGAGAACCCGCACGTCATCCAGGGCGCGCACCTGCACTTCAAAACCATCCACGGTTGCTTTCAGGCGCGACTGTTCCCGCAGCAGCGTCTGGGCCTGCTCATTCGCGTTCCAGAAGTTGGGTTGCGACGCCTCGCCATCAAGCTCGGCTATGCGGGAACGTTTGCCGTCGATGTCAAAGATGCCCCCGGAGAATTTCCAGGCGGCGTGCCAACTTGTCGACGCGGTCGCGGATGGGCCCGATTTCCATGGTGGGCTAGCTAGCCACGTCGCAAACTGTCGCGCAAGTAGTTCTCGGTGATGCGGCTGTACTTGCCGGCCAGCGCGCGGTGCTCGTCGGCCGCCTTTTCATCGAGCGGGCGCACGACCTTGGCTGGCATGCCGAGCACGAGGCTGTGCGGCGGAATGATGGTGCGCGGGGTGACCACCGCGCCGGCGCCCACGATGGAACCGAACCCGATGACCGCGTCGTCGAGAACCGTGGCCTGCATGCCGATGAGGCACGCATCCTCCACCCGGCAGGCGTGCAGCATGGCTCGATGGCCAACCACCACGTCGGCACCCACCAGGCAGGGTCCGTCGTCCGCCACGTGAATGACGGTTCCATCCTGCACGTTGCTGCGATCCCCGATGATGACGGGCGCGATATCGCCGCGCAGGACCGCGCCGTACCAGACCGACACGCCTGCGCCCAAGCGGACATCGGCCACCACCGAGGCGCCGGGCGCGATGAAGGCGCCCTGCGCGGCCGATGGCACTCGGTCGAGATAGCGATCGATGATGGCGCGCGGGAAGCGCAGGCGCAGCTGTGCAATCCGCCGGTCAAGCGCCTCCGCATCAGGATGAGGTCCTGACACAACCTCCACGGACGAAGTGACGAGGGCCATAGCTACGACGAAACCATACTACGGTGACGCGCCCTCGGCACGACGGCTGGCCGCCCTGCGGGCGATCTCCACGCGCCTGGCCAGGGCGGGGTTGCCAGGTTCCAGGCGCAAGGCCTCGCCATACTCCCGCACGGCGTCCTCGAAACGCCCGACTTTGAAGTAGGCGGCGCCCAAGATGGCGTGAGCGCCCCCTTCGCCTGCTGCCACCGCCGCCCGCCCCGCAAGGATCGCGCGCGAGAAATCGTCGCGTTCAAAGGCGGCGCGGGCATCGGCGAGAGCCTTCTTGCCTTCCCCGCTGGCGCGTGGTCGCGCCTTCTCAGCTGGCAACTCGGTGGCAGAGCCAGCCGCAGATTCTGGTGTCGCGACCATGGCAGCCGGGACCGCGGCCGCTGGCCGGGAGGGCCGGACAGGGGACGGCGTCGCTCCCGACGGCTCGGCGCCTCGGGATGGACGTACAGCGGCAGGCTCGCCGGACGACGGCCCCCTCGCCGTAGTCGCGGCCGACGCCGAGCTGGCGACGCTGACAGGTGAGGCCTGTGGCAGCCGGGCCGGGCCGGGCGCCAAGGTCAGGCCGCTGACGAGCGGTTCCTGCGCCTTGCCGGCCTTGGCCTCGGCGTCCAAGCGTCGAGTCATGTAGATGTTGAAGGCGATGGCCACAAGCAGAGCAACGCCAAAGATCAGGAAGAAACGGCGCAACCACTGAGCATTGCGCGACACCACCGTGGTGCGCGACAGCGATGAGGCGGCCGGCGTTCCCCCAGCCGAGGGGCTGGCCGTGACCGGCGCCGGCGACGGGCCCGGCCCCGGCGCCCTGAGGTCGCGCACGCCCACGACTGACGATTCCAACAAGCTCAGCCCCGTGGGCTCCGCGCGACCCCTTGCAGACGCCTGCCCGGCAGCCGCGGCCAGCAGGGCCGCCCGCTGCTCGCGCTCCCGGTTGGCGTCGAACAAGCGATTGAGCAGACGAGCAACGGCGTCTCGACCGGCCTCGCTGGCCATGGGCAACAAGGCGCGCTCGAACTCGCCCGCCGTTGCGAAGCGCTGCTCGGGCGCCTTGGCCACGGCTTGCATCACCACAGCGTCCAGCTCGGCCTTTACCTCGGGATTGAAGAGCGAGGGCGATGGCGCTCGATGCCCACGGATTCGATCGATCAATTGTTCGTGTGTGGCGCGCGTCAGTCCGGCCTGGCCGCCTTCGATGTTCGAAAGGAAGGGACATCCAGCCAGGGTCTCCCAGAGAACCACCCCGAGGGCATAGATGTCGGCCCGCCGATCAACCGGACCGTTCCCCAGTTGCTCGGGCGCTAGATAGCTCAGCTCTTCCGCCAGAAATGCTGGCCCAGGCGCGCCATCGGCAGTGACCGCGCAGCCAGAGGCAAGATCGAGCAACTTCACCCCGCCCTGGTAGCCCAGCAGCACGCGGGCTGGCTGCAACTTGCGGTGCACCAGGCCCAGTCCCTCGAACTCGTGCAGAAAACCCAGCGCGCGGCTGATCGCGCAGGCGACGTGTAGCGCGGAGATGACCGAAATTCGTCGCGTCTCGGTCACGCAACGTTTCGACATCTCGGCCAGGTCGTGGCTCTCAAAGAACTCTTCAGCCAGATAAGGCTCGCCGTCCACCTCGCCCACGTCGTGGACGGCCACCAACCCATCATGGGCCAGGCGCCGCGACAGGTGGGCGGCACGACGGAAACGGGACAGGAACTCGGAGTCGTTGCGCCGATCGGAGGGTGGCCGCCTGACCACGCACTCCCCGCCTGGGCCAGGCGCAACGGCCAAAAAAACGCTGTCGCCTGATCCAAGGTTCTGGATGAGCCGATAGCGTCCAAAGAGTGTGGGAAGCGATGCCACGATCAGAATCCTGCGCCTAGGCTATGCCATGGCATGGCCCAGCCTCAAGATGTGTCATCACGCCCATGCCTTCTTCAGCAGCCAGCCCTTGACCACCTGTGTAAGCACCATATAGCAGGCCAGTGTCCCGAGCAGAAAAAACCAGTACAGGCGCGGCAAGGCCACGAAGCCCAGCGCGCTGGCCAGAGGCGAGAAGGGAAGGTAGAGGCCGAAAGCCATGACCAAGACCGTGGTGACGGTGAGCGGCCAACTGGCCCGGCTTTGCAGGAACGGGATCTTGTTGGTGCGGATGACGTGGATAATGAGGGTTTGCGTGAGGAGCGACTCGACGAACCACCCGGTCTGAAACAGGTGGGCCTGGCTGGGATCCCACGCCTTGAAGACGTAGAGCATGACCAGGTAGGTGGTGTAGTCGAAGATCGAGCTGCACGGCCCGATGAAAAGGATGAAGCGCGTGATCTCGTTCATCGACCAAGGACGCGGCCGCGCGATCTGTTCCGGGTCCACATCGTCGGTGGGGATGGGCACCTGTGAAAAATCGTAGAGCAGGTTGTTGCTCAGGATCTGGATGGGTGACATGGGCACGTAGGGCAGAAAAGCGCTGGCGCCCACCACACTGAACATGTTGCCGAAGCTGGAACTGGCGCCCATGCGGATGTACTTGAGGATGTTGGCGAAGACCTTGCGACCTTCCAGGATGCCGTCTTCCAGCACCAGAAGGCTCTTTTCCAGGAGCACGAGGTCGGCCGACTCCTTGGCAATGTCGACCGCGGAATCCACCGAGATCCCGACGTCGGCGGTGCGCAACGCCGGCGCATCGTTGATGCCGTCGCCCAGGAAGCCCACCACGTGCTTCTTGCTTTGCAGCGCGGCGATGATGCGTTGCTTGTGGGTGGGGGCCAGCCGCGCAAATAGGGTGGTCTCTTCCACCACAGCCGCCAACTCCGTGTCGCTCATGGCCTCGATCTGCGAGCCCAGCAGCACGTGTTCGGTGGGGATGCCGACCTCGTGGCAGATTTTCTTGCTCACCAACTCGTTGTCGCCAGTGAGCACCTTGACCGCGACGCCGTGCTGGCCCAGTGCCACCACCGCGGGCGCCGTGGTGTCTTTGGGGGGATCGAAAAAGGCCACATAGCCGCGCAGGACCAGATCGCATTCGTCGGCCTTGGAATAGGCAGGCTTGCGATCCAGGTCGCGGTAGGCCACCGCCAGCACACGAAAGCCATCGCTGGACAGACGCCGGTACTCTTCCTTCAGATCCTCGATGAGCACCCGCTCCATGGGCATGATCTCGCCCTCATACTCGAAATGCGCGCAGCGCTTGAACAGCTCCTCGGGTGCGCCCTTGCAGATGAGACGCGGCTGCCCGGTCGGCGTTTCCACCACGACTGACATCAACCGCCGCGCGAAATCGAAGGGGATTTCGTCCAGTTTTCGATGCTCAGGAACGTGAAACTGATCGTGAATCTCTTCCTTGTGCGCCAGCACCGCGCGATCCATGACGTTGCGCAGGCCCGTCTGGAAGTGGCTGTTGAGGTAAGCCAGCATCAGGACCTCGTCGTCCTCTTCCAGTTCCACGTCACAGTGCCGTTCCAGCACCACCCGGTCCATGGTCAGCGTGCCGGTCTTGTCGGTGCACAACACGTCCATGGCGCCCAGGTTCTGGATGGAGTTAAGCCGCTTGACGATGACCTTCTTCCTCGACATGGCGAGAGCGCCCTTGGAAAGGCACACCGTCACGATCATGGGCAGCATTTCTGGCGTCATGCCCACGGCCACGGCCAAGGCGAAGAAGAAGGCCTCGTGCCAGTTGTGCTTGGTGAACCCGTTGATCACGAAGACCAGGGGCACCATCACCAGCATGAAACGAATCATCAACCAGGTGAAGCGAGCCACCCCTTTGTCGAAGCTGGTCTGCACCCGCTGGCCCACGATGGCCTTGGCGATGCCACCCAAGTAGGTGCGCCCTCCCGTGCCCACCACCACGCCCGTCGCAGTGCCGCTTTCCACGCTGGTGCCCAGAAAACAGATGTTCTTCCATTCCAGCGGCGAGGCCGGCGGCACGGACTCGCGCGCGTCGAATTTCTCAACCGGCAGGGATTCGCCGGTGAGGCTGGCCTGAATGATGAACAGATCCTTGCTGGACAGCAGGCGAAGATCAGCCGGGATCATGTCCCCGGCCGCCAAGCGCACGACGTCGCCCGGCACCAGCTCGGCCAGTGGAATCTCGCGTGTCTGGCCGTCTCGAACCACGGTGGCGGTGACTCGAATCATGGCCTTCAACTTGGCCGCTGCCGTGCCCGCCTTGGCCTCCTGGACGAAACGCAGCGCCACGCCCAAGACCACCATCATGACCATCACCACGGACGCCCGCAAGTCACCGGTCAGCGCCGACACGACTGCCAGCAGTGACAGAAGGATGACCAAGGGGTTGAGGAGCGCCTTCACCAAGAGATCGCGGTAGGTGTTCCCTTCCTCCTGCGCCACGGCGTTGAGCCCAACCTGCTCCAGTCTCCGCTCGGCTTCCTCCTGAGAGAGCCCGCTGGGCGACGAACCCAGATCGGCGACTAGCTTGTCTCCTTCACAAGTCGCCGCACTGGCCAGCTGCTGCGCCAGACCGCTGGCCACCGCGTTCCGTCCCGGCAAGCCAAACCGCTTGGGCAAGATGGACGGCAAAATGGACGGAAGGGAAAAGAGCTTTCGCATGACAAGTGTTACTTTGTGACGACGGGCGGGTCGCTCCGGATACCCCGTCGGCCGCGCGGAGACGGTCCTCAGTATAGCGTCGCCGCGCGGCTGGCAAGTGCTTTGAACGCGCTCCTACGAATTTCAAGAGGTACCCCGCCCTTGCCGGGCTACACTTGCTTACTTCCACGTTGGCGGGAACCATGCACGGCCATCACCATCACTTGCACGGGGGCGCGCACGAGCACGCTCTGGGGGACGGCGAAAAGCGGTCGGTGGCGCTCTACTCCGTGCTGGCTGCGCTACTTCTGACCGGGACCAAGGTGGTGGTGGGCCTGTGGACCGGCAGCTTGGGTATCGTGGCCGAGGCCATGCACTCGAGCCTGGACCTGGCCGCAGCCTTGGTCACGCTGTGGGCGGTGCGGGTTTCTGGCCGGCCGGCCGACGCCGAACATGCTTACGGCCACGGCAAGATCGAGAACCTGTCGGCACTGTTTGAGACCCTGCTTCTGCTGGGCACCTGCGCCTGGATCATCCGCGAAGCAGTGGAGCGGCTCTTCTTCCGCGCCCCAGCTCATGTCCACGCCAACCTGTGGGCGTTCCTGGTTGTCATCGTGTCGATCTTCATCGACTACTCGCGCTCGCGCAGTCTCATGAGGGTGGCCAAGAAATATGAGAGCCAAGCCCTGGAAGCAGACGCCCTGCATTTCTCCACGGACATCTGGTCGTCATTGGTCGTGCTTTTCGGGTTGTTGGGTGTGCTGGCGGCACACGAGCTTGAAATACCGTGGCTGGCCCAGGCCGATGCGGTGGCCGCGCTCGGTGTGGCGGGCGTGGTGGTGTGGATCAGCCTGCAACTGGGACGCAAGGCGGTCGACGAGTTGCTGGATTCCGTACCGCCGGAGCTGGGCCGGCACATTGCGGACGCGGCCAAAGTCGCCGACGTGCGCGAGGTAAAGCAGGTGCGCGTGCGCCGCAGCGGGCCCGGACTTTTCGTGGACTTGGCTCTGGTCCTCGATTCGGACGAGTCGCTGGAGCGGAGTCACGAGATCGCCGATCGGGCCGAGGCCGCTATCAAGGCGCAGTTTCCCCGTGCCGACGTTGTGGTGCACACGGAGCCTGGTCCTATCTCCACGGACGATCTGGCGACGACGGCGCGGCGGCGCGCCGAGCGCCATGGATCGACGGCACACGACATCCGCGTGTTCGAGGAAGACGGCCGCTGGACCATGGAACTGCACTTGGAGATGGCGGAGAGCTTGCCCCTGGGCGAAGCGCACCGTCGGGCTTCGGCCTTGGAGAGCGACCTGCAGGCGGCCGTGCCCGGCTTGGCCAATGTCATCACCCACATCGAGCCCAGCGGGGAAAGAGCCGCGGCTTGTAACGCCGAGCCGGCTGAAGTCGAACGCATCCGCGCCACCTTGCTGCACTTCCCGGAACTGGTTCAGCTAGGAATCCAGGCTCACGACCTATGCGTCCGGCGCACCGGACACGAATTGGCGATCTCCTTTCATTGCACCCTGGGGGCCGCGACGTCCATCAAGGACGCGCATGCCTTCACCGAGCGCATCGAACAGTATCTGCGCGCGCAAATCCCCAACTTGGGACGTGTGACGGTCCACACCGAACCACCCGGCGAACATTAGTCCCCGAACAGGACAGCGTCGGCGCGGGGGTCGGCCAGGGTGGCACAGGCGAGCGCGGGCGCGTGGGGTTCCAGCTCGGCCACCGAGTGCATGCCCGTGGCCACCGCAACACACTCGGCGCCGATCGCTTGGGCAGCGGCGATGTCCTTGGGCGTGTCACCCACGACGACCACGCGACAGGCCTCCAGCGGTTTGCCCAACTGCGCCGCGCCCCGCCGCGCACCGGACGCCAGGATTTCCGGCCGATCGATGGAATCATCGCCGAAACCGCCGAAGGTGAAGCGATGGTAGATCCCCGCGTGGCCCAACTTGATGCGGGCGCCTTCGCGCAGATTCCCGGTTCCCAAGCCCAGTGCCACCTCGGGGCGCGCCTCGGCCAGGTCGAGCGCGCGCATGATGCCGTCATGAACACGAATGCCACTGGCGGTGGCAGCCTCTTCCTCCAGCACGCGCAGATAGAAGGCCAGCGTGGCATCCATCTCGGCCTGCAGTTCAGTCTCAGAAACGAAGCGCCTGCCCAGGGCCAGCAGACCGTCGCGCACGATCGCCTTGTCCGTCATGCCCGCGAATGAGAACGACACGACGTCGGCGCGACCGTGACGCCGCTCGAACGCCTTCTCGATGGCTCGACGCCCGACCCCGTCGGTGGTGACCAAGGTTCCGTCGACGTCGAACAGCAATATCGTGGGCATCACAGACACTACCGTGACGCCCACGGAAACCAATTGCAAGGGCGGCGGCGACCCTGAAACCGGACAGACCGCCTCACGCGGTCAGCCGGCCGCGCAAGGTGCCGGGGCTGTCAGGCCCCGCCCCAGTCATCCCCCTACTGGTAAAGGAAGATAATCTCGATGCGATTGTTTTTGTTCCGGTCCTTGCCGCTGGCGATCGGCTCAGCGCCGCCCTGACCGGTGGCCATGACCCGCTTGCTATCCACGCCACGGGACATCAGCGCGGTCTGCACCGACTGGGCCCGAGCCAGGGTCAGTGGCAGAAGAGAGCTGGAGCTTCCGTGCGGATCGGCAAAACCAATGATCTGCACCGGGTAGTTCTGGTACTCCTTCTTCTTCATCAGGGTCGCGACCGGCTCGAGCAAGGCATCCCGACCCGGGGTAATCACACTCTGCTTCTTGGTAAAGAGCTGCTCCGCCGGGATCATGAGCACGATTCGTTGCAGGGCGCCGCGCGCGTCATGACGAACCACCACGCCTGCGATGGCGCTGGCTTCCCTGGTCAGCCCGTCAGCCCGCGCCCGGTTCTCGTCGGCTTTGGACTTGTCCGCGTAGATCGGCTGCGCGATCGCCACGGCCTCCTCGGCCTTCTTCTTGGCGATGTCCGCGCTCATTTGCGCGCCCCGGAAGTTCCCCTGCTGCAGTTCCGCCTGCGCGCGGTGGAAGGTGTCGGTAGCGGCCGCGTATTCGGCCTTGGCATAGGTGGACGCCTGCACGGTGTCAGCCGTCTTCAGGGCCAGCTCGGCTGCGCTGAGCTTGTCAGCCGTGTCGGCCTTGTCCGCCGCCAGCTTCCGGTCGGATTCCATCTGGGCTGCCAGCTCTTTGCGCTCCTGCTCCGCCTGGGCGGTCTCGGCGGCCAGCGCCGCCGACTTCTCATTCAGCCTCTTGAGCAGGCCGACCTTCTCGTTCATGTCGGTCAGATCCTTATTGACTTTCTCCTGCTGTTCGCTGACCGCGTCGAGATCATCCTCGGCCTTGGCGATGCGAGCCTTGGCCGCATCCTGGTCGACCAACGCGATGGCATGCTTCAACTTGGCCTGCCCCATGAGAGCGTCATCAACCGACTTCTCCAGATCGCTGCTGTGCCACTCCTCCTGTGACTTCTTGAGCCGCTCGTCGGCACCCTTGACCAACGCCGGGGCTCGTTTGGCAGCCAACCCGGCCGAGGGGCTCTTTCTCAGAACCTCCAGGGCTTCTAGTTCACTCGGTTTGGGCAAATCCGCACAGGACGGCAGGCCCAAGAACAGGCCCAGCGCCAGCGGCAAGATCGATAGTCCTTTTGAAATCATGACGAAACTCCCTGTGTGCGAATGGCTCACGACTTGGCCTCCAGGCGAATCTTCTGCTCCTTGGCGTTCTCCAGCTGCTTCTTGGTCTTTTCGAGCGTAGCCCGCGCGCGCGCCACCTCGGCTTCCTTCTGGTCGGCCTGCGCCCCCAGCTTGGAGGCGGTGATCTTTTCGCGAATCATGTCGGCTTGAGCCCGGCAACGATCCGTGACCACACGGACGTCGTCGTATTTCTCCTGCGAACGCAGATTCCACGCTCGATCCAGCCACGTGCGCAGGAAGGTCAGTTCCATTGCTGCCGCCTTCCGCTCATCCAGTCGCTCAAGGTCATTCGCCGTCTGCCGGCTGTCTTCGATGATGCGCTGCAGATCATCCGCCTCCCCGGCCCGAGCAAGCGCCGGAACGGACAGGGTGGCCAACAACACGAAACAGGTCGCGTATCTATGCATAGGTTGCCTCACCGGGTTGAAGAAGGCCCTATGTTCGGAGGTAGAGGCTCACCTCGTCAACTGCAAAAGATCGTCCTGGCGCGCCTCCCTGCTTGACGACCGGGCCGATCGCGCGGCATATGTTCGATTCCCCGCACACGGGGTTCCGGTGGACGTAGCTCAATGGTAGAGCATCGGACTGTGGCTCCGACGGCTGGGGGTTCGATACCCCTCGTCCACCCCCACATTGTTTTCATGACCTGAGAGACGTATGCGTCCGCGTGTCCTGCTTCTCCTGCTGCTTGCCTCCTGTGGGGGCCGTTCCTCGGCCGTCGCGGACGCGGGAGCGGACAGCGCGCCCCCAGACACGGCTCCGCTTGCCGATGTCGGCCCGCTGCCACTGGCCATAGACTTCACCGTGGCCGAGTGCCCGCAGCTCGATGTCACCAAGGCGTCCTGCACCGGCACGGCTCCCTTCACTGTGCAATTCGCGCCCGTCGCCACCACGACCATCAGCCAGTACCGCTGGAATTTTGGAGACAACACAGCCGACGACATCTCCGCCACCCCGTTGCACACGTTCGACACGCCGGGGTCGTTCACCGTCACCCTGGTGGTTGTCAGCTCGACGGGCAGCGTAGCCAGCAAGAAGCGCACCGACTTCATCGCCGTGTTGCCCGACGGAATGGGTGCGCCTTGCCAGACCGATCAGCAGTGCGCCACGAATCTCACCTGCCTATGCTCGACGGCCAGCCCCTGCACCACCGGGCCCCTGAGCGGCATGTGCACGTCATCGTGCCAAAAGGATGACTGCCCGGTCGGGAGTGTGTGCACGAACCTGGCGACCGCATCCGCCAATTCCGGCCGCGCTGAACCGTGGGAAACCCAACTCTGCCTTCCTGCCTGCGAGTCTGATTCAGACTGTACCGCTGGGCTGCGCTGCCGAGCCCTACCCGCGTGGCCCAACGGCACATCGTGGGTCCAGGGCTGTTTTGCCGACGTACCGGCCGATCTGGGCGGCTCTTGTCTGAGTGCTACTGGGGTGCGCCGCAACGACCTCTGCGTAACCGGTCTGTGCGCTGATCTGGGTGCCCTGGGACTCTGTTCGCGAGACTGCAGCAGTGCCCTGTGTCCTGCCGGATCCGACTGCGCGATATTTGGCGACGGCCGCGAGCTTTGTCTGGTCCCGTGCTCCTCCAGTTTCCCCTGCGAAGACGATCCGCTTCTCACCTGCGCCGCGCCTGCCCAGTCGCTGCTGGGCTACCAGCTCAAGACACCGCCCCTGGCAGGGCAAGGGGGCGCGTACTGCGCGCCCAAGCCGTGCGGCAGCGACGCCGAGTGCGGGAGTGCGGGTGTCTGCCGCGAGGACCCCGGAGGCGGCCACTGCGTCGCCCGCTCGAACTAACGCCGCCTTTCGTATGTTCGCAGCTGGTTGAGCGGCCGGATTGACGGCGGCGGCGAGGGGAACCGGCAACCCTACCAGTCAAGAATTTCCAAGAGGCGGTACTCGTGTCTCGTAAAGCGGGTCAACGAAACCTTCGCCTTCTCCTGCGGCCCACAATCCCAGACGCGCGATCGATGCCTGTCGCGCGACCGCTTGGTCATAGAACGCTTCGACCACCTCCACCGGCCGGGCACTGCCCAAGGCGCTGACCACCACGCCGAAAGTGAGAACGTGGGTTGGCTCGGAGCCCCGCCAGCCCAGCATGCCAGTCCAGAGCCGGGCGGCGTCCTCGCTCGCCGCGGCCACGTCGGTGATGAAGGGCCGCACATCCACCTGCGAGGCAGGCGCCGACTTGCGACTGTCCTGGCGCTCGCGCCGGGCCGCCAGCAGAGGCGTGCCCGAAACATAGGCAGCAGGAGCGGTCTCTGGTTTCGCCCCGTCGGGCAAGAGCACAGCATACTGCGCGCGCGCCAGCATCCGCCCCAACGCAGGCTGGGATTCCTGCAGCGTCGTCGCAGCGAGAAACTCGATCCCATCCAGCGACATCGCGTTCAAGCGACGCAGCAACTCGGCCGGAGTCACATCGTAGCTCAGCTTCACATCCAAGATCTCGCCCAGCGACGGCATGCCCAGTCCCAGCGCCGGCCCGAAGCTGAGGCCGGGCTTGGGATGGAAGCCGCGGGAATAGGCGATGTCGAGTCCAGCGCGCCGGAAGACGCGTGGCAGGTGGCGCACCAGATCGAGATGAGCCAGGTACGCGGCCGGACCCAGTTTGGTGTAGCGCAGGCGATAGCGACGGGCCTCTGCCTGGGCAAAACGGGTCAGCGGCCGGGGCGCAGTCCGATGTCCGCCGGCAGAGGGCCGCGCCACCGGTGCGGAACGCTCGCCCTCGGCCCAGGCGTTCATGCGTCGCAAGAAGAAGAGCCGCTGCCGCTTCATCTCGCGCAGATCGCAGGCCACGCCGCAGTCGTAGCAGACCAGCTTCTCGTCCGCGGCTGCCATGGCCTCGGCCACAGTTGACGGATGCAGCAGGCGCTGCACTGACTTGCCACAGGGGGGCGACGAACGGTTCATCAGCGCCCTTCGGAATTCAACGCGCAGGAAGTCGACGTCCACGCCGGTGTCGATATGGCTCCAAGGCAGTCGGCTGGGCAAAGCCAAACCGTCCAGATAGCGCTGCGAATCGAATCCCGAGGCGGCGCGCTCCTCGACGATGGCACGCTCCCACAGGTCCTTATCCATGACCTCGTCCCAGCCGTCAAAGCGACAGCCGAGACGAAAGGCCCTCTCCAGCAAGTCCGCGCAGGCCCGATCCCCGCGGGCAAAGATGGCCTCCAGGTGCGACTGCGTGTTGTCGTGCATACGCACAGCCACGCGCAGGCGCCGTCCGTGCTCGGCCAGCAGCGCTTGCTTGTGCGCGGTCAGCTCGTGGCTGTCCATGGCGGCCCATTGCAGCGGCGTGTGCGGCTTGGGCACGAAAATCGACACGGCCGCCGTCACCTTGGCGCCGCGCAGGTAGCGACGGCCGATCTCCTGTACGCGGGCCGTGGTCTCGACAATGCCCAGCACGTCCTCGTCGGTCTCGCTGGGCAACCCGATCATGAAGTACAGCTTCATGCGCTGATGGCCGCGCGAGAACACGCGATGGGCGGATTCCTGGATGTCGGCCTCGGACACGTTCTTGCTCACCACATCGCGCATGCGCTGGGTTCCGGCCTCGGGCGAGAAGGTCAGCCCCGACATGCCCAGGCTTGCCATCGCACCCAAGAGATCGTCAGTCAGACCGTAGGCGCGCAGTGACGAAACCGAGAGCGACACCTTGTGCTCGCGCAGCCGGCCGATGGCGGTCTTCACCAGCGGCGCCACGCACGAGTAGTCAGCCGGCGACAGCGAGGCCAGCGAGGTTTCGTCGTAGCCGCCCTTGCGAATGCCCTCCATCAAAGCATCTACCACCGCCACTGGATCGCGCTCACGCACCGGTCGATACACCATCCCAGCCTGGCAGAAACGGCAGCCTTCCGTGCAGCCGCGCGCGATCTCCACCGCCATGCGATCGAACACCGCTTGGGCGTGTGGCACGGGCGAGTCGTCGGGAAAGGGATAGCGATTGATGTCGGCCACCCAGGCGCGCCGCACTGACCTCGGCACGCGCGCATCGAGCGGCTCAGCCACGGTCACTAGGCCGGTCGCCGGATCACGGGAGGTACGGTACAGGCTGGGCACGTACAGGGGAAAGCGGGTGGCCAGCCGGGCCAGCCTTTCGGACCGCGGCACCTGTGCCCGGCGCAGCTCGGCCGCCTCCAGACAGAGCGCCGGCAGAAGCTCCTCGGCCTCGCCGATGAAGAAGGCGTCGACAAAGGGCGCCAGCGGTTCGGGGTGGGTGGCCACGGGACCGCCGCCCAGGACCAGAGGCGCGTGCTCGGGACGGTCGGCCGTGCGCAGAGCCAAACCGGAAAGATCCAGGATGTTGAGCACCCCGGTGAAGTTCAGCTCGTACTGCAGGGAAAAACCCACGACATCGAAGACATTGAGCGGGCTCGCGCTCTCCAGTGTGAACAGCGGCAGGCGACGGCTGCGCAGCTCTGCCTCCATGTCGAGCCACGGCGCAAACACGCGCTCGCAGGCGATGCCAGGCGTCTGGTTGAGCAGCGAATAGAGAATCTTGCTGCCCAGATGTGACATCCCGATCTCGTAGGCATCTGGAAAAGCCAAACACACCCGCGCCCTCAGCGTGCTGGGATCTTTGCGGACTTGGTTGTATTCACCGCCCACATAGCGCGACGGCTTCTGGACCTGGACCAAGAAGTCCGCATAAGGGTGGCGGGCGTGCGCGTCGGTCACAGGGAACTATCCCCCTTGCATGATGAAGGGGAAGCTGGTCGCGTACTCCTCCACATTGGCGGGGAAATGCCAGTGCCGAATGGCGCTCTTGATGCAATCTTGGATGATCAAGAAGTCCGACGGACCGTGAACCTGCACATTCTGCACAACGCCCGTTGCCCCGACCGAGACTGTGATGTCCAGTCGGCCCGTGCGCAATCGACTATCGCGCTTGAGCGCTCGCTCGTAGCACGTCTTGATGCCAGCTTGGTTTTCCTTGCTCCTCACGAACTCACCAAGTTGCGACTGGGAAACCTCCCTCGCCGCGCCGGAACGCGAGCCGTGGGATTGGTCTGGCGTCACCACAGGCGCGGGCCGCTCGGCAAGATGAGATGACCGAGACGGTCCCTCGAAGGGATCTTCTCCCACCGCAGCCGCCTTGACCGCCGGGCCAGCCGAATGGACGACGGCCGGCCGCTTGGATGCGACCCGCGCGCTGGTTCGGCCTTTGGGCTCGGCTCCCGGTGCGACTGGGGTTTGCTTCTGCGGTAGCGGCTCAACGTGACCCAAGGATGGGACTTCGGGGGCAGGCGCGGCTGGCTGCGAGGCAGAGGGGACAGCCTTTCCGCTGTCGACTCTCCACGAAAATAGAATGACTACAATGACCAGCACCACCACGACGCTGGCCGCGACGACGTACTTGAGGTGTCGATACCGGCGAGTCAAAGCCGCCAGCTTTGACAAGCCCGATTCGGCGTGGGGCGCCCTCCATGGTTCGGGCGGCAGAAGAGCCACATTGGCGAACAAGGAACCCGAAGGGCGGACTGGCAGACTTTTCTCGTCATGGCCGTCGCGTGCCGAGGCCACGATGGGCGGCAGAGGCCGGCTCGAGGGCGGGGTCTTCTGCACCTGGTCGAATTCGTCGTCGGTGACGCTCTCATGGGGCGCTGTCGGCTGCGGGACCTCCGGAACCTGCGTGGCCGGGGCCGCCACTACACGAACCGCAGACGGGCGTTTCTCGGGTCTTGTCGTCGGGGCCTTGTCGAATTCTGTCTCCACCGCGGGCGTTGCGTGCCCCGCACTCATCGGCGTCACGCCCGGCAAAGCTGGCCCCTTATGCAAGGGCACCGACGACGAAGAGCCTCCGGCCGCCGCGAGCTTGGCGCCAGCGACAGGGCCTGACAGTCGGGCTTTGGACTCGGATCCAGGAATCGGCGGCGGCAACGCTTTGGGGCCTGAGCCAGGAATCGGCCGAGGCGCCGCCTTGGGACCGGATCCGGGAATCGGCGGCGGCACCGGCTTGGGGCCTGAGCCGGGAGCCGGCGGTGCTAATTTGAGACCCGACCCAGCCTGCGGCAACTTCGGTCCGGAGCCAGAACCTCCCGTCGGCAAGGGCTTCGGCCTTGAGCCAGGAGCCAGATTCCCGGACCGTGAATCGGCCGGCCCAGGCGCGGGGCGAAGCGCGGGCGAAGCGCCGGCGCGCGGCGCTGGGGTCAGCCCATTCGCCGGTGGTCCGACGGGCGATCGCCTCAGATCACTGATTTCCTGGGCGATAATCGCAACATCCTTGGGCCGTTTCCAGCCATCCATGCCTTCCTTCCAGACACGGACCGACTGTTCTGGCTTGAGCGACACGATGACCTTCGCCGCATCGGTGCGGCCGAGCGGGCCCTGCTCTCGACCGTCGACGGCCACGAACCACTCGCGCCGAGCAGAGGGAGGACGTGAAAGTCCCGATGAGGGGCGTGCAGCCGATGCGGAGCTGACGCCCCCACTGGCCCCCGCGCCAGACGCCGGCCGCGCGAACGCGTCCTGGGGACCGGAGATCACTTCGCCGGACTGAACCGTGATGACGTGGCCGCAGGTCTTGCAGCGGATGCGAAGAATCCGCTGTCTGACCTTCTCATCCGCTATGGAATAGCGGGTCTGACAGCCATCGCAGACGAACTTCATGGCAGCGTTGCAGCCTCTTGGCCCATGAGGGTAGCACAGCCCGTTTGGGGGACGAGGCCTCTGTGGTAGCTAACCACCGCGCAGCAGCCACACCAGGCCAGCTACGGCCGCAGCAAGCAGCACAGCCACGAACAACACGGCACCAATGGGCATCGACCTGGGCACGTTGTCCTCTTTGGCAAGGGACTTCTGGGCGCGGCTGACGCGCGCCACGACCGGCGTCTGGTGCGACGCAGGGACTGCCTCGGACGCCGAGGGCGCCGCATCGGCGGAACCCAAATCCGTGGTCGACGCAACGGACGCGATCAGCCCATCCTCCGTGGCCGCAGGCGCGGCGCTGTCCTGGCGTGGTGACTCCTTGGTGCTCGGCCGTTCGCCAGCGGAGTCTGCCGGCGCGCGACCGTCGACCCACAGCGCTGGCCCAGCGGCACGCAAAGCCCTGGCCAGTGCCGCGCCTGGGCCCTCCGAGGGAGGCTGGTCAAAGTCGAGAGCCTCAGCGCCAGCCCCGCGGCCGTCCTCATCTCCTTCGGCAAAAATGCGCGCCTGCAGCAGGCCGTCCTCAGTAATATGCGCCTCGGCCTCAGGCGAATAGATTTCGCGCAGGTAGCGCGCCAGCTGGTGGTGACTGCGCATCCTGGCACCCGAATCCTGCAAGAAGTACTGCAAGGCCTCCGCAAATTCGCGGGCCGACTGGTAGCGGTCCTCCGGCTTCTTTTCCAGCGCACGCATCACTATCATTTCAAGATCGCTGGGGTAGTCGTGGCGCACGTAGGTGGGCGGCGCCGGCTTCTCTTCGACGATCCGGCGGATGGAGTTCGCCTTTGAACCGCGCCACAGCCGACGACCAACGGTGATCTCGTACAGAATAGTGCCCAGGCTGAAGATGTCAGAGCGCCCGTCGAGCGGGACCCCCTGCGCCTGTTCGGGAGACATATAGGATGCTTTGCCCGGACGCATGCCCGCCTCGTCCTCAATGGCCGTCCCTTGTCGCGCAATCCCAAAATCGATGAGCTTGACCTGGCCCGAGGTTCCGATGATGACGTTGGTGGGCGAAACGTCACGATGCACGACGTGCATCGGCTGGCCATTCTCGTCCGGTGCCTCATCCATGTAGGCCAGCGCTGATGCCACCTCGGCCACGATGTGTGCCCCAATGTCCAGATAGAGGAGCTGCGAAACCTCGATGGCCCGACGAGCCAGCTCGGTCAACGTCTTGCCACGGATATACTCCATGGTGATGAAGTGCGTTCCGTCTTCGCTGGCGACGTCATAGACGTCGACGATGTTGGGATGCTCGAGCATGGCGGCGATGCGCGCCTCGCCCAGAAACATGTCCACCACCGCCTGATGTTCCGCCCAACGCGGCTGTAGGATCTTGAGCACCAGTTCCTTGCGAAACGCGCCCTCAGCCTCGTGACGGGCCAGGAAGATCTCTGCCATTCCACCCGTGGCCAGATGTTCGATCAGAGTGTAGCGACCGAGTCGGGTGCCTTTGAGATCTTTTGGGCTTGCCATGTGAGTTGCCGGTTTTCTGCACGCTATCACAGTACATTGCAGTTTGGGGACGGCAGCTTGGCGAGCCAGTTGATCTGAGAGCCACCAGCCGCTGAGAACAAAGGGCAGCCTGACGTCCGCGAGGGCGCGAGGCTGCCCAATGAACCGGGCCGAACTCTATCCCCCGTCCGGCGTCCCCGCATCGGTCTCGGGATCGAACCCTACGGTGACCTTGGCGCGGCCGTTGCGGTACAGCGTCAGCGACACGCTGGTGGAGTGCGTGAGGCTCACCGTGACGGAGACCTCGTCGCTAACCCACGAAGGTACTGTGCTGGTGGTCACTTTGTCGCAAGTCTGCGAGTAGGCCGAAGCCTGGAACACGACCGTGCCAATGGGCAACCCGGAGAAGCTTTCGCTCACACTCTGGCCCTGGGTCACATCGAGGTCGCGCACCACCTCGCGGGTCGCGCCGTTGGCGCTGATGCGCAGGCAGGCCACATCCGCAGGCACGTCTTCGATGCTCAGCGTGACCTGCCCCACCGACTCGGGCTTGGCTCCGGGGGAGTTGTCGTCACACCCGGCCAGCGGGAAGAGCGACAGAGCAAGCCATACAACGCTTGAGAGAACCACGCGAGAGAATGGATTCATGTTCGAGCCTCCTAGAATGATGTTGACGGACGCTCCTGTTGTCGGAAGGCGGGCCGCCAAGTTGCTTGCGGGCACTGAAAAGAACGACGGCATGTTCCGTTGACTCACGCCCCCTGCCGGAATAGCTTGCGGGGCCATGACGTTCGTCGATGAACCGCTGTCAGTATCCGATCCCAAGGTCCAGGAATTGGTCCGCGCCGAGGAGCGCCGACAGGCCGACAAGATTCGGCTGATTCCGTCGGAGAACTACGTGTCGCGCGCGGTCCTCGAGGCCACTGGCTCGGTCTTCACCAACAAGTACAGCGAGGGTTACGCCGGCAAGCGTTACTACGAAGGCCAGCAATTCGTGGATCCGCTGGAAACCCTGGCCCAGGAGCGCGCCTGCTCACTCTTTGGCGCTGAGCACGCCAATGTGCAGCCGTACTCGGGGTCGCCGGCCAACCTGGCGGTCTACTTCGCCTTCTTGAAGCCCGGTGACAAGGTGATGGGGCTGGCCCTGCCCATGGGCGGCCATCTGACTCACGGCTGGAACGTGTCCATCACGGGTCGCTACTTCCAGTCCGTCCAGTACGGAGTGCGCAAGGACACCGGCCGCATCGATCTCGACGAGGTGCGGGACCTGGCTCGCCGCGAACGGCCTCAGCTGCTGTGGGCCGGGGGTACAGCCTACTCCCGCCTGTGGGACTTCGCCGCCATGGCCGAAATTGCCCGAGAGGTGGGCGCCCGTTTCGCTGTGGACATGGCCCACATTGCCGGCCTCGTGGCAGGCGGCGCCCATCCTTCGCCGGTTCCCCACGCCGACGTGGTCACCACCACGACACACAAGACCCTGCGTGGTCCGCGGGGCGGCATGTTTCTGTGCCGTACGGCCCATGCTCCGGCCTTGGACAAGGCCGTGTTTCCAGGTCTGCAGGGCGGACCGCATGACCACACCACTGCGGGAATCGCGGTTGCCCTGCACGAAGCCTCGCAGCCGGCCTTCCGTGAGTACGCCCAGAACGTGGTCAAGAACGCCGCGGTTCTGGCCGCCGAGTTGATGGCGCGTGGCTACCACGTGGTTTCCGGCGGCACTGACAACCATCTCCTTCTGGTCGACCTGACCAACAAGAACATCCCGGGAAAGGTCGCAGCCAAGGCTCTCGACAAGGCAGGCATCGAGCTCAACTACAACTCTGTGCCCTACGACACACGCAAGCCGTTCGATCCCTCCGGCATCCGCCTCGGCTCGCCCTCGGTCACCAGCCGCGGCATGGGCCCCACCGAGATGAAACAAATCGCGGCCTGGATGGATTGTGTGATGGCCAACCCGAGCGACGAAAACGCGGCCCAGGTCGCAGCCGAGGTGCGCGAGCTGACCAAGCGATTCCCGGCGCCTGGAATCACGGTGAAGGGATGACGGCCATGGTGTCGACGCGCACGATCCGTTCCTCCATCCTCCTGGTTGCGGCCCTGCTCGCCGCCGCCCAGTGGGCGCCTGTCGCGCGCGCCGAGGTCTTCGAGTTTCTCGACAAGACCAAGATGAACGGCAAGCTCATCCACTTCTACGACGGCGTCTTCACCGTGGAAACCCAGGGGCAGACGGTCAAGGTCCCCAAGGAAAAGATCAAGAGCGTTTCCTTCCAGCTTCCGCCTGCGCGGGCCGAATTCTCCACGCCCGAAAAAACCTTCGAGCGATGGCGCAAGGCCCTGGTCGAGGGCAACATGGAAAAGGTCATCGACTGCTACGGCCTCATGTACCAGGGCATGCTCGCCACGCAAATGGGCCAGGCGACCGAGAGCCTCAAGAAGATGCAGAAGGAAGTCGAGGGGACCAAGTTCACCATCAAGAACTCAGCGGTGAAGGCAGAGACGGCCACCCTCAAAGTCACGCGCCAGAAGGGCGACGAGTCGGATACCGGTGACGTGGTCTTCGTGCGCGAGAACGGTGAATGGAAGATGCTGCCGCCGCAGCCGTGATCGCAGTTGCTCGCCGCATGAAACAACGTCGTCTCTCTACGCCAGCGTCGATCGCGGCAACGGCCATCGCGATCGGACTATCGAGCCACGTCAGCGCGGCCACCAATCTGGATCCTTTTGCCCGCAACATGCGGGCCCAGACTTTGTCGCCCTTCCGCACGGCGCAGGCCGAGGCGGAGCCGGTGGCGGCGGAACCCAAGCAGGATTCGCAAGGCGGATCGGCCACCCCCTTCGGGGGCTTCGGGACGGACAGCCCACCCCACCAGCCCCCGGGCGCTTCGCGCCCGCCCGTCGCGGCCACAGGGCCGGCTTGCAGCCGGGACGATCAGTGCCCGGTGAACACCATTTGCGAGCAAGGGACGTGCCGCTCTTTCGAACGGGCCTTCAATCTTCTGCTCTTCCGCAAGGAAGGCGCGACCCTGGACTTCATTCCCTTCTATTGGTCGCGCCGAGGCAACCCTGGCTACAGCGTGCTGGTTCCCTTTTACTGGCACTTCTGGAGCCCGGAATCCCGCACACAAATCGTCGCTCCTTTCTACTGGCGAATCGAAGACCATCTCAAGCAACGTGTGGTCACGGTGGTGGGGCTCTACTCGCAAACGCGACAGCCGGACGCGCGCTCCTGGGCTCTGTGGCCCATCTTCTACTCGTCGACCAAGTTCGGCTGGGCCGCTCCCTTTCTGGGCTCGTTCAGTATCGGTGATCCGGACAAGGGCGACTCCTTTGGCCTGCTCGGCTTCCTCTACTTCTGGAAACGATCGCCTGACCACAAGTTTGACGTCTCTCCCCTCTTTGTTTCCTCGCGATCGAAGGAGTTCGCATTCACCTATGCCTTGCCGCTCAATTTCTACTGGCGCAGCGGCCACGAGGCGAACTTGCTCATCCTGCCGGTGGGAATTCGCCACACCGACCCCAAGGGTGGCTATTTCGCATCCCCGCTGGGCTATTCGTCGCTGGACGGCGATAGCAAAACTGGCGCGTTCCTGTGGCTGTACTGGTTCGGCCGCAGCAAGAGCTTCAGCTACGATGTCGGCTTCCCTTTGCTTTGGTCGTTTCGTTCACCCGAGGCGAACACCACCATCGTCCCGCCGGTGTTCCACGTCCGGCGCGGAGGCTCGTCCATGGGGTCGGCCGCCCTGCTCGCGTGGTGGGGCCGTGATCGGGACAAGGGTGCAAGCTGGCAGCTCATCCTGCCCTTCTTCCTCGGCAGCCGTGCCGACCACGACAAGACGGCTCTGTATCTGTCACCCCTAGGCGGCTATCGCCGCGACGACAACGCGGGTTCGCACGGGCTGACCTGGCTGGTCCCGCCCATCTTGCACTGGAAGGATCGGCAGAGCGAGACGACGTCATACCTCCTGCTCTACTGGCGCTATCGCGACATCGCTGCGGACGCCACCACCACCGTGGTCGGGCCCTACTACCAGCGCAGCGATCCCACGGGAACCACGCGCGTGGTCTTCCCGCTCTTCTGGTATTTCGACGATCGGGCGCAGGCCGCAACGGCGCACACTCTCCTGCCGTTCTACTTTCACCGCCATTCCCCTGACGAGCGCACCAGCGCAGCCGGCCTCTTCCCGTTGTGGGTCTTTCACCGCCACTTCTCCGACGGCGGGAGCAGCGGAGGTCTCTTCCCCTTGGTCTTTTTCGGCCAGCGTGCTGAACGCAGTCACGTGGTGGTGGCCCCGTTGTTCTGGCACTATCGCGACGGGCGCTCGAGCACCACGCTGGGCTTCCCACTCTGGTATCACGCCCAAGACGCCAGCCACTCGCTTACCGTCCTCTGGCCCCTGCTCTTCTTCGCCGGCCACGATCACGAGGCCAGCTACCACATCCAGGTCCCGCTGCTGTGGCACTTCGCCGATTCCCGTCGCGGCACGTCCACAACCGTGGCTCCTCTCTTCTTCCGCGACGTGGATCGAACCGGCTCGTCAGTCGGGATCGTGCCCATCCTGTTTTGGGGCAGCGGCAGCCAGCGCCACCACTTCGTGGTCTTTCCCATCTTCGGATGGTTTCGCGACGACGCCGGGGATCGCACCACGACCGTGCTGGGGCCATACCTGCACCGCCGTTGGGGTGGCGAGACCACCGACGCCTTGTTCCCGCTCTTCCACTACCGCCGGGGGGCACGGCCGGGCGGCCAGAACGAAACGAGCTTCACCCTCTTCCCCTTGGTGCACTATCGCCGCGACAGCCGGAGCACGCTGTTTGCCTCGCCCCTGGCGGCCTGGATTCGCCGTGCGGATTTCCAGGCCGGCTTCGTCCTTCCCTATTTCTGGTACCGCGACGACAAGGTCCAGGCCCGCGGTGTGCCCTTGCTCTACCTTGACCACACTTTCCGAGGCACCGGCCAACGCACGCGCATGTTCGGCCCCTATGTCATGGTCGATGGCCCCAACGTGACGGCACGGGTCCTGTTTCCTTTCTACGCGCGCTATCGGGAGAAGGGAGACACCGGCACCTATGTCTTTCCGCTCTACTTTGGTCGCCGCGACGACAGCGGCTATCGCCTGGACAGTTTCCTTCCGTTGTTCTGGTCTAGCCACGACCAGAACCACCGCACCCTCATGGTCGGGCCTTGGTTCCGCACCGAGAATGACCAACAGCACAGCCACGCAACCGGCCTGGTCCCCCTGTTTGTCTCGGCCGACAATCCCCGGCGCCGCCTGCTGGTGACGCCGCTCTTCGTCTACCATCGCAACTACCAAAGCCAAACCAGCCACGTGGTGTCGCCGCTCTACTTCCAGTCGAGCCGCCCCGAGGGCAGCACCCACGTACTCTTCCCGCTCTGGTGGCAAGGCCGTCAGGGCAGCAAGAGCCACGCCATGCTCATGCCGCTGTACTGGCACTTCGCCAACAGCGAAGAACAGACGTCGTTCAACCTAGCGGGGCCGTTGCTGTGGGCTCGCCGCGCTAGCGAAACCACCCGCGGTCTCTTGCCGCTTTTCTGGTATTCGCGTGACCGCGCCAATCAAACCGGCAGCGAGGCCGTGCTGCCGCTGTTCTACGAGCGCCATTCACGCACATCGCAGACCTTCGCCACCGCGCTCTTCGGCTTTGGCAAGGCGCCCGACAGCCTGTGGTGGTACGCGGGCAATTTCGTCTGGCGCGACAACTGGAAGACCCGCTTCTGCACTTTCTTCCCGCTCTGGTTCTCGTATCGCGACAAGGTCACCGAGACCACCACCCAGGTGATCCCGCCGCTGCTGCACTACGCGCGTTCCAATCCCGAGCGCTCGCTTTCGACCTGGCTCCTGCTCTTCTGGCATCGCAGCAACATCACCTCGTCCACCACCCTGGGCCTGCCGCTTTACTACGATCTGCACTCGTACCATGAGAGCCGGCTGACCATGTTGCTGCCGCTCTTCCTGCGCTACCGCAACGAGGTCAGCGACCAGAGCTACACTGTGGCGCCGCTCTTCTACCGACGCAGTGGAGCCACGGACGCCAGCACCATCGCCTTCCCGCTGTACTGGCGTTTCTGGAGTCAAGAACGCAGCACCACCGTGGTCTTTCCCTTCTATTTCGGTGTTCGTCGCCCGACCTGGGAGGGGACGTTCATCTTCCCCAGCATCTGGTGGAGCCGCGGCCTGGGCCCCGAGGCGGGAACCTCCCACTTCTGGTTCGTGCCGTTCTGGGAGTCGCAGGTCAAGCGGCCCGGCGATTATATGTGGGAGGCTCTCCTGGGCGTGCTGGGGTGGGAACGCATTGGCCGCAATCGCTACCTCAAGGTGTTGTTCATCCCGTTTGAGTTGGAGCCGGTTTCAGCCGCGCAGACCTCCTGGTACGGCCGCACGCCCAAACGCGCAATCGGCCGCACGGCACGCGGCCTGAGCACGCAGGCCTGGTGATCGCGCTGACATGGGAACCCTGAAAGGGTTCCCATACCCTCCCGCAATGGTACGCCGCCGGCGAAGCCGGCGGGCTCCCCACGCGACAAGCTAATACCCTCGCAGCTCGCCCTCGATGAAGCTCGACCACGGCTTGCACGGCTTGGTGTAGTCAACCACCGGAAGGCCGGCGTCAGTCCCGCCCTGGATGACCGTGCCTGTGCAGTCGGGAATGGCCGCAACCGGCACAACGCGACCCTTCACCAAAATCGAAGCTCCACCGCCCGGACCCTTGGCGCCTTGGAGTGAAAAGCGCATGCCCGAAGCGTCGAGTGGAGTCACCTTCCAGCGGCCGTTAATCCCAGAGACACCAGTTACTGCTGAAACAATGACTTCATCGTTCGTCTGCAAGGTCACACCGCCTGGACCGACCAGCGCGACAGAAGTGTCGATCTCGACGGGATTCGACAGCACCACCGCCGTCACGGTCTTGAAATCCGAACACGCCGTGCTGGCCAGAGTGGCCATGACACAGATGCGGATGGGGCGCGAAACCTGCTTGTTTCCTAGCGTGTCTCTGGCCACCGCAGCCAGGCACGCCCAGCCGTCCTTGAGATTGTTGGAGGCATCGAACTGGCGACCGGCACATTGGACACCGTCGGCTGCAATCGGCCCAACTGTGTAAATGGACGGCAGATTCGCCGAATAGGAAAGAACCTCTGTCATCGTGTAACAGTGGGGTGTGTGGGTCGGGTCGCCGGCGGCCACTTGGATTTTGCTGTCGTTCTCCGTCGTTTCACAAAAGGAATATGGGTCCGGCGGCCCGACGGTGGCGTCCGTCGTCGAGCAAGCCACGCCCGGCTCCGGGCTGAAGTCCGCGCCCTGAACCGGCGGAATGGGCACCATGCTGATGAGCTGCGCGTCTACGTCTGTCTGTGGCTTGGTCGTGGGCACCAGGTCGGGATTGATGGCATCGCAAAAACCGTCGGGCGGATTGCTGGTATCCACCACCAGAGGCCGCGCAGTATTGCTCAGAATGAGCAACTGGACTTGGCTTTGATCCACGCCCCCGATGGGAACGAAGTCAGCACTGCCGGTGAGCGGCGTGTTGCCGTTGTCCTCGGCTCGAACGCGCACATCGAAGAGCTGGGTAACCAGATCCCCGTCCCCCACAGCGTCAGGGCCCACCGGATCGAAGGCCCAGCTGCAACTCGCCGTCTCCCCGAAGACTTTCACTCGGCGCATGTTCGGTGGATCCAGATCGATTGTGGGCGGCGTGTTGTCGAGGGAAAGCTCATAGCTGATGGTGGACTCGTTTCCCAGGACATCCCGTGCCCGAAAGGAGATGGTGGGGAAAAGGGCGTAGGAGGGAAGTTTGGTTGTGTCAAAGAGGTTCGAGTACACATCGCCACCCCCGGTCGTCGGCGGGGCTAGCGTGATCTGGAAATTCTGGTTGCCGTTCCCAACCACCGCCACCACCGAGGACGGGTCCACGCCAGCCGGATCGTCCACCGTGGCCTTGATGGTGATCACGGACCCGATCATCGCTCCGTTGGCAGGTACCGTCGCGCTAATGGAAGGCCCTGTGCTGTCGCTGACGAAGTGGCGCGCGACCACTGTCTGAGTTCCATTTTCGTCGTAGGCGCTGAAGGTGACCAGCTCATCACCCACCAAGGGAGGAACGAAGCTGTTGAAATCGATGGTGCCTTTGTAGACGCCGCTACTTGTCTGCGTCAGCGGGACTGCATCCCCCTGCCCCACCCTCATGGTGACCGAGGTGATGGCGAACTTCGGCTGGGTCGCATCGACCTCGACCGGCGCCGACCCCTTGTAGTATCCGCCTTCAACCGGAGAATTCACCACGACCGTGGGCCCGGTATCCACCGACAATGTGACCTTGGCGTCCGCCGAGGTTCCGCCCACCGTCGTGGCCGTGCAGACCAGGTCATAGCTGCCGGTGCCGACGTTCGACAGGTCGAGGGGAACACCGGAAAAGATGACGAATATGGTGTTCGACTCGGGAGCCGAATCCGTCTCGGATCGGGCCAGCTTCACAGACGCCACCGCAGCTCCGGTGACCGGATCGTTCAGCGTCGCCGTAACCGACGACACGTCGTCGGCCCGCATGTCACCCGAATTCGAGACGACCGTCACCGTGACCACGGGCTTGGGCCCGTAGCTGGCGGGAACGATCAACATGTCGGGGACGCCGCCGTCCGCGGGCGGGACCAACGACGTCGGATCGATGGTCACGGTGATCGACGGTGGTACGGTCAGCGAGTCGCTACCGTTCACCACCCCGTCTCCCCTTCTGATATTGCCATCACCTGCGCCCCTATCGGCAAGGGCGTCCAGTACCGTCCGAATAACACCGCCGTCGTCCTGCACAGGTGGGGGTGGCTCTGTGCCCGTGCTCTTTCCGCAGCCGACAAGAACCAGTGCGCCCAATACTATCGATCGCGAAACAAGTGATGCTCTCATGGACCGCCCTCTTCCTTCCTAGGTTCGGACGAGGCAAGACAACTATTTAGCCCCGGCTGGGGGTGTCGCTGTGGGAGTGGGTTCGAGCGGCGGGCTGTCCCCGGGCGCCGCCTGATCAGACGCAGCAGCCGCCCGGCCCTTCGACTTCGCCCTGCCCCTCGGTTCGGCCTTTACTGAGTCACCGTCGCCGGAAAGCGACCAGCCGTCACCCGATGTGGCCCCGCGTGGGGGCGCCTCCACTCCGGCTGGCGCCTTCTCCTCGATGGGAGCCGGCTTGCCCGGCGGAAAGTCGAAAACGAGGAATCGAGTGCCGTTGGGCCCCGACTCGGTCCCCGGCGTGGAACTCGCGGGTTCGCGAAGCGTGATGAGAAGCTCGACGTCCTTGCCGCGCTGCTTGGCCGAAACGCTTTGCACGGGCGTGGGAAAGGCACGCGTGTCGAGCTTGCGCCGGTTGTTCGCCATGTGGATGCGGCACCCGCGCAGCAGAACGGTCAGCGTGGAATGGCCGCCCTTAGACAAATGGCCTTCTTTCACCTCGAACTCCACTGGCCCCGTAGTCTGGAAAAAAACACGCGACCCCGTGGCCGTGGGCTGGAAACCTGTCCAGATCAGATGGGGCGGGCTCTGCGGGGACTGGGGCAATGGATTGCTGACGTTGCTCCCCGGGGTGACGCCCCCATACTTCGCGCCCGCCTGACCCGACGGCTCGCTAGTGCCATGGTCCGGAGGCGCGATCTGGTCCAGGGGCACGTTCATGTCCTTGGGTACGAGGAGCTGGTCGGCCCAGGCAGGCCCAGCCGCCACCACACCTGCGCAGGCAAGCAGCACCGGACACAGAACACTCAATTTCACGCGCAGGTTCAAAGTCATCCCTTGTCATCATAAGCGTGGGTCCGACGATCTGGCAAATACGGAGCGCGTCAAAACGGCCAACAATGCTGGACCGCGGTGGGGCGAGAGCCCTCACTATCTCGTGCAAGCCGACGGAATCGCACTCATGGCATCGGGTCGGACCCTGCCATTGGATCCACCAGCTCGTTGAGCAGCCGGGCTCGCACGGCGCCGACCAGGAAGATCGAGCCTGCGACCACAGCCAGGCCATCGGGCGCTCCCGCCACAAACTGGCGCGCACGCGCAAGCGCAAGGCCCGGGTCAGCCATCACTTCGACCGGTCGCTTTCCGTCGCGCGGAACCAGCGCGGCCAGCGTCTCGGGCGCCAGTGAACGTTCACTGGGCGAACGCGTCGCCACCACGAGATCGAAGTGCGGACCAAGCGCCGCCAGCATGGTCGCCGCATCTTTGCCCTGCACGATCGAAACCACCAGGGCGCGGCGGGATGCGGCTGGCAGCGCAGCGGCCAGCGCCGTCGCACCCTCAGCATTGTGGGCGCAGTCGAGCAGCACATCAGCCGCCACACGCTCAAGTCGCCCCGGCCAGCGGGTTTCGCCAAGACCACGCTTGATCACCTCGGGTTGCAGCACGCGGCCCACGCTGGCCGCCACCTCGTCGGCCAGTGCCACGGCCAGGGCTGCGTTCGAGGCTTGATGAGCCCCGAGCAACGCCAACGGGAAGTCCGGCCCAGCAAAATCCACGCCCAACCGCCGCAAAGGCGACCCGGTCTCACTCGCGACCCGCTCCACCTCGGCCAGGGCCTCTGGTGCAAGCGTCCCCAACAACAGCGGCACCCCGGGCCGCGCGATGCGCGCCTTTTCATGGGCGATCTCGCGGATGGTCTGCCCCAGTAGGTCCTGGTGGTCGAGCGCGATGCTGGTGATAGCGCAAGCCAAAGGGTGTGAGGCCGTGGTGGCATCCAGCCGACCGCCCAGGCCCGTCTCCAGCACCGCCACATCGACGCCGGCCTCGGCAAAGGCCAGGAAAGCCAGCACCGCGGAAATCTCGAAGTAGGTCAGAGGCACGCCGGTTGCCGCCACAACCTCATCAAGCTGGCCCAGGCGTTCGCCCTCGACCTCGCGACCGTCGATGCGAATGCGCTCAGAAAATCTGGATAGGTGCGGCGAGGTGAAAAGCCCGGTGTGCAGGCCCGCGGCGCGCAGAATCGATTCAAGAAAGGCCGCGGTGGAACCCTTGCCGTTGGTGCCAGCGATCTGCACCGCTCGAAAACGACGCTCCGGCCAACCCAAGCGCTCCAGCGCCAATTGCACGCGGTCCAGGCCAAAAGACACACCCAGCGTGCGCACCGACTGCAAGCGCGCCAGCAACTTCCCGTACGCCGTGTTCACGTTTCCACCCGAAAACTGGCGGGGAGTGCGTTTCTCTAGTTACGGGTCGTCACGGCCGGCGTTCCCATCCAACGCAAGGCCAGGGCGATAGTCGCCTTCAATTCCTGACGGGGCACGATGACGTCGACGAAGCCGTGACTCATCAGGAACTCCGAGCGCTGGAAACCCGGCGGCAGGCTCTGTCGCATGGTGTTCTGGATCACGCGCGGGCCGGCGAAGCCAATGAGCGCTTTGGGCTCGGCAATGTGCAGATCGCCCAGCATGGAAAAGCTGGCCGCCACACCTCCGGTGGTGGGGTGCAACAGAATGGACAGCATCGGCACATGCGCCTCGCGCAAGCGCGCGATGGCCGCGCTGGTCTTGGCCATCTGCATGAGGGAAAGAATTCCTTCCTGCATGCGCGCCCCGCCCGAAGCGGAAAAGATGAGGGCCGGCACCCGGCGTTCCAGGGCACGCTCGAAAACCCGCGCGATCTTCTCGCCCACCACCGACCCCATGGAACCGCCCATAAACTCGAAGACGAAGAAGCCTGTCTCGACCGCGATGTTCTCGATGCGTCCGGCGACCGAAATCAGGGCCTCGACCTCGCCGGATGCCTTGCGCGTGGATTTCAAGCGATCGCTGTACTTCTTGGAATCGCGGAAGCCCAGGGGGTCGATGCTCTCGACGTGCGCGTCGTGCTCGATGAGGCTGCCCTTGTCCATGATGGAGGCGATACGATCGCGCGTGGCCATGGCGAAGTGGTGGCCGCAGCCTGTGCACACATCCAGGTTCTTGTGCACATCGCTGGTGAGCAGCGCCGCCCGGCACGCGGGACACTTGGTGAAGACGCCCGCGGGAATACTACGCTTTTCGAACGCGGGCTCGTCCTGTTTCTTGCTGCGCCTATACCAAACGATGGGTTGTTTTTCGGACACGGCCCACAATTTCGACTGCGGGCGGGGATCTGTCAACCATCAGCGACTTCTGTTAGTACACTGTTTCCCGCCTTGGACACCAACTACTTCGAAGTCGTGGTGTGCGGCCCGGACCTGGCCGGGCTGATCGCGGCGGCCTTGCTCAGCCGCCGCGGGCAGCGCGTGCTCTTGTGCGGGCACGACCGCCAGCCCGCCACCTTCCAGGCTGGCCCCTACACGCTGGTGCGCGAGCCTGGCCTTCTGCCGCCGCCCGACGGCGAACCGGTGGCGCGCGTGATGCGCGAGCTTGGCCACGCGCAGGTGATTCGTCGGCGTGCACCCGCCTTGCAGCCCGGGCTGCAGATCATCTTCCCTCAGCACCGCATCGCCTTTGGCAGCGATCCCGAGGCCAATTCCGCCGAGCTGCGCCGCGAATTCCCCTCCGAGTGCGCCGTGCTGGAAGAGACCCTGGCGCGCCTACGCAACAGCAGCGCGGCGCTGGATCCTCTGCTGGGTTCCGACATCACGCTGCCTCCCGAGGGTTTCTGGGAAAGACGTGACGTGGGCCGCATCCAGGGCCAGCTTCCACCTCTTGATGCCGACTGGCTGGCCGCGCTGCCGCCCTATCATCCCATGCGCGCCGGATTGGCCGCGCTGGCCGCCTTGACCAGCGGGTTCTCGCCGGGAGACATCACCGCCATGACTCAAGCACGCGCCTTTGATGGAGCTCGGCGCGGTGTCTTCCGGCTGGGCGGCGGAGGCGGAGATCTGCGCGCTCTCTTCACTGACAAGCTGGAAAGCTTTTCGGGCGAGGTGCGCGAGCGACTGGTGCCCCATGAGCTGGTGTGGAAGCGCGGCAATGTCGCGGGCCTGCGCGCGCGGCCACGCGGCGAAACCATCGGGCTGGGCCGGCTCATCTGGGCCGGGCCAGCCGCTGCGTTGCTGGCCTTATGCGGAGACGCGGCTCCGCGACGCTTGCGCGAGACCGCGGCGGCTATCCGCCCGGCCTGCTACCGATACACCCTTTGCCTGCTGCTTCGTCCCGAGGCCTTGCCCGAGGGCATGGGCCCGCGGGTCCTCTCGGTGCGGGATCCGGAAAAACCCATCCTGGAAGACAACGCCCTTCACATCACCGTGGGAGCCCCCCTGCCCCGCCAGCCCAACCGCATCCCGGTCTGGGTCGAATGCCTGGTTCCAGCCAGCGCCGCCGAAAGCCTGGGCTACCTGGCCGTGATCCGCGCCCGCGTGCGCGAGGAGCTGGCGCGCCTGCTCCCGTTCTACGACCGCCACCTGTGGGTGCTGGCTTCGCCCCACGATGGGCTGCCGCCCGAGCTGGGCGCCGAGGCGACGGGAGAGAAGCCGGCGGCGCTTGACCCGGTGCCACCCACGCCCATGGCGCCGGCGCTGAGTTGTGATCTACCTCGCATGCTGGGCGTCGGGGGCGCACCGCTGGCCACAGGGATCAGCAACATTCACCTGGCGAGCGCCGAGAATCTTCCCGGGCTCGGCCGCGAAGGTGACTTCGTTTCAGCCTGGGGTGCGGCCCGGCTGATCGCGCAGCCTGGTCACCGGCCAGGGGCGCAGCGACGTGAGATTCTCATCGAGGATTCATAGGCGTCTCCCTCTGGCTCAACCCCCGGTGGATACAGAAATCGGCTAGCCGCGCGGCGTTCTCCGACGACATCTCGGTGAAGCGCACGCCGGTGCGACGGAAAGGCCCGGAGGGCCGATCCGTGATCACCAGGCCGCCGACGCTGATGCGTGCGCCGGCGCCTGGCAAGTCGAAGATGAGAGTCAGTGGCGTGTGCGGCAACACCGGCACGTCGCGCGGACGTCGCAACGTGATCCCAGAGGGCGCGATGTCCTCGGCCTGGCCGAGCTGGAGGCAAGAGCCGATCAGGTTGCGAACTGCGAAAACGGCCCGGACGCGGCCGTCATGGCGGCGATCCCGTTCGGCATGTCGACGCTCAAGCAGCATGCTCGGATGCTAGAGGCGCTATTCGCAACCGGCAAATAATCCTTCTCGCACTGCGGCATCGAGGCGTCCATGGCTCTTCCCTCGAATCCTTCCGCTTTTTGGGGACTCGTGTTAACAACAAATGTCCAATTTCGCGGCCTTAAACAAGGGAGAGCACATGAAACGGTTGTCAGTTGTTGCCATCAGTCTGTTTTCCTTGATTGCACTGAGCGGAATCGCGCGGGCCGATGTTCCAGCCAAGCAGGAGGGCCGAGTCTGGTACGACCAAAATCTCACATTGGCGTTTACGCCCGAGTGGAGCTTCACCGTCATGCCTGGTTTCCGCACCGAGTATGCCCGTTCGCGCGAAGACGCAGCCGGGGTCCAGTTCCTAGAGCTCTTCATCGGCCCGAACTTCACCTACAGGCTGGGCAACCTGACCCTCAAGGGATCGCTCTGGTACTACTACATGGGCTACCCCACACGTGGGCGAGATGTGGAGACGCCGCCAGGATCGGGGAACCTCGCCTGCAACCTGCAAGTGGGGACCGCACCCACGAACTGCCAGTCGACCTACAGCTTCTCGCACAACCTTGAGATCATTCCCGCGGTTGAGTACCGGTTGGGCCGCTGGTCATTCTATGACCGCATCATCTTTCACAACACTTTCTACGCCGACACCTACAATACGGACCGGACCGCGGACCTAGGCCTCGACGTCGGCTCGCAGCGCTGGGGCTGGGGTACGGTGCTACGCGAGATGCTCCAGGCCCGCTACGCGCTCACCGACAGACTTGGCATCCTGCTTGCCGACGAGGTGTTCTTCGGCATCGCCGAGGACAGCGACACCAGCAAGCTGACCAACCAGAAGACCGGCGCCGGGGGCGCTGGCTACACGCCCACGGGCTACTGGAAGGACGGATTCCGCCAGAATCGCGTCTACGCGGGCATCGACTTCAAGGTCACGCCTGCCCTGACTGTCACGCCCATGTACATGCTCGAGGTCGACGCTAGCGCTACGAGTTCAAGCGACGTCTCGGACGTGTCCCACAACCTCTTCATTATTGCCACCTACGTCGCCAAGATGTACGAGGACAAGAAGTAGCACCAACTTTCGCAAGCAAGGCCTGAATCTGCCGCGCGCGGGTTCAGGCCTTTCGTTTGTCCAGAACGCGCGGGCCGGATTCGACCGACTTGCGTTCCACCAGCTTCACGTTGATTGACAGCCCCAGCTCCGATGACAGTCGCCGCTCGATGGCGGCCAGGCGCTCGTGCTGCTTGCGAAGCTCGTCAAAGGCACCTGATTCACTGGGCGCGATGAGCACACTCACTTCATCCAGGGCGCCCGGTCGTTCCACCACCACCTGGTGCGGCGGCACTTGACCCTCGATTTCGCCGAGCAGCGTCGCGATCTGCGCAGGAGACACCTTGGTCCCGCGAATGATCAACACATCGTCGCGGCGACCCGCGACGCGCGCCATGCGCATGGTCTTGCGGCCGCACGGGCACGGCTCGGCCAGCAGGCTGGTCAAGTCGCGCGTGCGAAAACGAATGACTGGGAAGGCTTCCTTGGTCAAGGTGGTGATGACCAGCTCGCCGGTTTCACCGATGGGCAGGGGTTTCAGCGTGTGTGGATCGACCACCTCGACCAGAAAGTGGTCCTCATTGATGTGCAGCCCCTTGCGCTCCATGCACTCACTGGCCACACCCGGCCCAATCACCTCGGACACACCGTAATTGTCCGTGGCCACAATGTGCAGCTTGTCCTGAATTTCCTGTCGCATGGCTTCGGACCAGGGCTCGCCACCAAACAAGCCGTACTTCAGTGACAGGACGCCCGGATTGATGCCTTGTTTGTGGATAGTGTCGCCAATCAGCAAGGCGTAGCTGGGCGTGCATACCAGCGCGGTGGTCTTGAAATCGCGCATAATCTTGATTTGGCGGGCGGTGTTGCCCGTGGATGTGGGAATGACTGAAGCCCCGATGCGCTCGGCGCCATAGTGGATACCGAAGCCGCCGGTCGACAGGTCGTAGCCGTAGGCGATCTGCACCACGTCGTCCTTGCTCACGCCCCCGGCGCACAGCACGCGCGCCACCAGATTCGACCAGGTCTTGATGTCGTTGCGCGTGTACCCCACCACCGTGGACATGCAGGCCGAGGCGTGAATGCGCACCACATCGCGCAGGGGAACGGCGAACAGTCCATAGGGATAGTTCTCCTGCAAATCGGCCTTGCTGGTGAAGGGCAAGCGGGGCACATCGTCGAGGCTGCGAAACTCGTCTGGGTCGACTTGGCAGGCGTCGAACTGCTTTCGATAGAAGGGCACGTGCATGTAGACGCGCGCCAGGACCGCCTGGAGCTGTTCGAGCTGCAACTGGCGCAGCTCGTCCCTTTGCATGCATTCCTTTTCAGGCTCCCAGACCATGATTATCTCCTCATGCCATCGAGTTCGGTTTCTGAGTCCAAATCGCGCCCCAGATAGGCGCGTTGCACGTCTCGGTTGGCCAGCAAGTCTTCTGCGTTCTCTTCCAGTAGGATGCGTCCGTTCTCCAGCACGTAACCGCGGTTGGCGGTGCGCAGAGCGGCCTTGGCGTTCTGTTCGACCAGCAGCACGGTGTGGCCCTCACTGCCCAGGCGACGGATGATGGCGAAGATGTCCTTCACCACCAGCGGCGCCAGCCCCATCGACGGTTCATCCATCATGATCAACTGAGGCCGCGCCATCAACGCGCGTGCGATGGCCAACATCTGCTGCTCGCCGCCCGAGAGCGTCCCGGCCAATTGCGAGGCGCGCTCTTTCAGGCGGGGGAACAAGTCGAAAACCCGGCCCAGATCCTGTTGCACCTCATGCGCGTGACCGCGGCGGATCTGCACGTAGGCGCCGATCTGCAGGTTCTCGCTCACGGTCATGGGCGCAAACACCTGGCGGCCCTCGGGCACGAGAGCGCAGCCCAAGGCCGCGATGGCCTCGGGGGCGTGCCGGCCGATATCCTGCCTGTCGAACAGGATCTCGCCGGCCTGCGCGCGCAGCAGGCCGGCAATGGTCTGCAGCAGGGTGGTCTTGCCGGCGCCGTTGGCCCCGATGATGGTCACGATCTCCCCGGGCGACACGTGGATCGACACCCGGTGCAGGACCCTGAGGTTGCCGTAGCCGGCTTCCAGACTGCGGATCCTAAGCATCGTCAGCTCCCAGATAGACCTTGATCACCTCGGGGTGCTTCTGAATGGCGAGAGGCTTGTCGTCGGCGATCTTCTCGCCGTAGCTCAGCACCACGATTTCGTCCGAGATGTTCATCACCAGGGTCATGTCATGCTCGACCAGCAGCACGGTGACCCCGCTGTCGCGGATGCGCGCGATCAGCTTGGCCATCTCGCTGGTCTCGCGCATGTTGAGCCCGGCGGCCGGTTCGTCGAGCAGCAGCAGCTTGGGCTCGCAGGCCAGCGCCCGGCCCAGCTCGATGATGCGCTGCTGGCCGTAGGCCAAGCTGGTCGCCTCGGCCTCAGCTAGCTCTTCCACCCCGAGAAAACGCATAGTCGCCAGCGCCTTTTCGCGCACCACCCGTTGCTCACGCCGCGTCCAGGGCAGGCCGAGCATGCTGCTGAGAAACCCGGCCCGGCTGTGCACGTGGCGCCCGACTGCGATGTTCTCCAGGGCGCTCATCTTGGGAAACAGGCGAATGTGCTGAAACGTCCGCGCCATGCCCGCGGCCGCCAGCTCATGCGGTTTGCACCCGTCCGTCTTCTTGCCGTCGAAGAACACCTGCCCTGAGTCGGGCGCCAGCGCGCCGAAGATCAAGTTGAACAGAGTCGTCTTACCCGCGCCATTGGGACCGATGAGCGCCTTGATGCTGCCGGCAGCGACCGTGAAACTGACGTTGCCCACGGCCTGCAAGCCGCCGAAGCGCTTGCACAGATCCTTGACCACGAGCAGGCTCATGGCGTCCGCCCCCACAGACGGCGCAGCCCCGGCAAACGCCGCACCAGTTCCACGCGTAGCAATCCGTCGGGCGCAAACAGCATGATGGCCAGGAGAATCAGGCCAAAAACCGCATCGTCGTAGGATCCGAAGGAACCGCGCAGGGAAAGAAAATTGAGCAGCACACCCATGATCAGGGCGCCCCACAAATTGGCCATGCCGCCGACGGCCACGATAGCCACATAGCGCACGGACTTCATGATGGAGGCCTCGGAAGGGCCGATGCCGCCGTTGTAGTGGGTAAGAAACACGCCGCCCAAGGCCGCCAGCGCGGCGCTCAGCACGAACATCTGCAGCTTGTAGCGGGCGGTGTCCACGCCCATGGCGTTGGCCGCGTCCTCGGCGCCGTGAATCGCGCGCAGGGCGCGGCCCACGCGCGAATGGATGAGATTGGTGAGCAACGCCATCGCGCCCAGCACCAGGCCCCAGGCCAGGTAGTAATTCTGCGTGCGCAGGACGGATTTTCCCGTCACGGCCAGGCCAGCAAAAAGCGGAAACGCAGGAATGTCCGAGATGCCGTCAGCCGCCCCCACCAGGCTGCTGCCCAGCACCACCTTATACACGATGGTGCCAAAACCCAGGGTCGCCATGGCCAGGTAGTGGCCTCTCAGTTTCAAGACCGGTTTGCCCACCAGATAGGCGATGGCCACGGTCACCAGCAGCGCGATCAGGCAGGCTGCCCCCGGCCGCACCACCAGAAGATCGCCACCGTACAGATCCTGGCCCGCGACCAGGAGCCCGGTTGCCCGCAGCAAGGAGACCAAGGTGTCGCTGCTTCGCGAATGCAGGTTGTAGGTGGTGAGCAGCCCCGAGGTGTAGCCGCCGATGGCGAAGAATCCGGCGTGGCCCAGCGAGATCTGGCCGGTGTAGCCCATCAACAAGGTGAGGCCCACGATGACCAGCGAGTAGTACCCTGCCATGGTGAGCTGGGTGAGGTACTGCGGCTTGCCCGCTGCCGCGGCCAGCCCGTGCACCGCGATCACCGCCAAGGCCATGACCAAGAGAGGCAGGTTGCGCCGACGTGCCATCAGTATTCCTTGAGGCGTGCGGCCTCGGCATTGCCGAACAGCCCGGATGGCCGCACAAAGAGAATGAGCAAGAGGATGCTGATGGCGATGACGTCTTTGTAGGCAGCGGGCATGACCCAGATAGAGAACGATTCCAGGGTACCGAGCAGAAGTCCGGCAGCGATGGCGGCCATGCTGTTGCCCAGTCCGCCCAGGATGGCCACGGTGAATCCTTTCAAGGCCAGGCTGGTGCCGCTGTCGTACTGCACGTAGGTGATGGGCGAGATCACACAGCCGGCCAGGGCGCCGATCCCCGCGCTCAGCACGAAGGACAGCGTGACCATGTTTTTGGCGCTGATTCCGCATAGCTGCGCGGCTTCGCGGTTGCAGGCGCAGGCGCGCATCTGCCGGCCCAGCAGCGTGCGCGCAAAGAAGAAGTTGAGCGCCGCCACCATCACAGCCGAGATGCCGAGCACCCACAAGACCTGGGGCGAGATGTGAACATCGCCCACGGAAAACGAGGTTACGGCCGTGCCGGTGAAATACGGCAAGGCCCGCACGCCTTCGCCCCACAGCAGCAGCGCCAGCTCGCGAATCGCGATGGACAGGCCAATGGTGATGATGATGAGGCGTAACACCGACGGCCGGCGCAGCCAGCGAATGAACAGCATTTCAATCAGCGCCCCGGCCAGCATGGTGGCAATGACGGCGCCCGCGATGGCCACCGGGACCGGCACGAAGGTGTGCAAGGTCACCCCGATCATCCCGCCCAGCATGACGAACTCGCCCTGGGCGAAATTGATGATGCCGGTGGTGTTGTAGATGATATTGAAGCCGATGGCGACGATCGCGTAGATCGTGCCGTAGGTGATGCCGGCCACCAGGTACTGAAAGAGAAGAGCGAGACTCATGCGCCTGTGCCGGCCGGCCTGGCCGTCGCTACTTCTTGGCGGCCGTGTCGCTGTACACGACGAACTTGCCGTTCTTCACCGTCTGCATCTCGAAGGCGTCCATGCCCAGGCCGCCGTGATCGCGGGCAGAGAAATTGAAGACTCCGGCCGTGCCCACCACGCCCTGCAGACTTTCCAGCGCGGCACGCACTTTCTCCTTGTCGAGAGCGCCGGCCTTCTCCAGCGCCTTGCCCAGGAGCAACAGGGCATCGTGGGCGTGGCCACCAAAGGTGCTGGCATCCTCCTTGTAGAGGGCCTCGTAGCTCTGCTTGTACTTGAGCAGCACGGGCTTCTGCTTGTCGGTGGCGGGAAGGCTGTCGGCCACCAGCAAACGGCTGGCAGGAAAGATCACACCCTCGGCGGCCGGACCGGCGGCCTTGGCGTACTGGATGTTGCCAAAGCCGTGGCTCTGGAAGATGGGCACGGAAAGGCCGACCTGGCGCGCGTTCTTGATCACGATGGCTTGCGCCGGCTCGATGGACCAGTTGATGAACGCCTGCACGTTGGCCGCCTTCAGCTTGGTCACCACAGCGGTCAAGTCAGTGGCTTCCTTCTCGTACACCTCGTTGGCCACGATCTGGATGCCGAAGCCAGGGGCCAGCTTCTCCACCTGCTCCTTGCCCGCCTTGCCAAAACCGGTGTTGCTGGAGAGCAAACCGATCTTGGAAATGCCCATCTTTTTCATCTGCTCGAAGATGCGGCGGGCAGCGTGGCTGTCGTTGGGCGCCACCTTGAACACGTAGCTGGCCACCGGATTCACGATGGCCTCAGCCGCGGCACAGGACAAGAGGATGGTCTTGCCCTCCTCGGCGATGGCCTTGATTTTCAGGGTTTCGCCGCTGGTGGAAGGACCGATGATGGCGAAAACCTTGTCTTCCTCAATGAGCTGCTTGGCAAACGAGATCGCTTTTTCGGGGCTGCTGCCCGAGTCTTTGACAATCAGCTCGATCTGATAGCCGGCCAGCCCACCCTTCTTGTTGGTCTCCTGAACCAGCATCTCGAGGGTCCGGGCTTCCGGGCCGCCCAGATTGGCCGCCGGGCCGGTCTTGCTGAAGATGGCGCCGATCTTGATGGTGGGTCCCTTGGCCTGCGACGCGCCTGCGCCGAGGAGTGTCGTCAAGACGAAGGTTGCAAGAATTCCTGATTTCTTCATGCGCTTGGCTCCCTGCTGATTCGTTGATGCTCAGATGGAGTAGACGTCCTCGCCCCGCAGGATCTTGATTCCGGCCTGCTGCAGGCAAGCGATGCCCTTCTCCAGATCATTGAAGCGGAAAATGATGGTGGCGTTGACGGCTGACTTGTGCACGAAGGCGTACATGTACTCGACGTTGACCTGGTTGGCCTTCATGGCGTTGAGAATCTCGGCCAGCCCACCCGGCCGGTCGGGTACCTGAACGCCCACGACCTCAGTCTTGGCCACAGTGAAGCCTTCGGCCTTGAGCACCTGGCTGGCCTTTTCGGTGTCATGGACGATGAGGCGGAGGATGCCAAAATCGGCAGAATCGGCCAGCGACAGCGCGCGGATGTTCACCCCAGCGGCCGCCAGGATGCTGGCCACGTCGGCCAATCGGCCCGACTGGTTTTCCAGGAAGATGGTGATTTGCTCGACTTTCATGGCAGGCCGGGCCCCATCATGGAGGAAGATGGGCGCGAACGGAAGCCCAACCCTGCGCTACCTGCGGTCGCCCTCAGAGCACGCGAACTACAGGGCGCCACTGGCGACGCCGATCAGCATACCGTCGATCAGGCGCTTTCGCCCGCCCGGTCGAGAACCGAACCTCGCAGTCTCGGCGACATGCGAAACCTCGCGGCCTCAAGAAGGTCAAGCAGCGGTCGGACAAGACCGATCATGCCCTTCTGTTTGGCGAAGAGCAGGATGCCGAGCGTTCCGGAAACGGGAATACTGAGCGCGAGTGCTGCCCGGCGGGCGTCGCTGTCGTCGAGGAAAACCATACTTCCTGGGATTGCAGTGGCCAGCCACAAAACCTCCCGCTCTCCGGCCCCGAGGTCGCCGTGGGCAAGAATGGTGCGTGGCGCGTGGATGTCACGACGGACATCCACCCAGGTGAGCGCGCCGACATCGGGCAAAGCGTGGCCGAGTGCCCGCCCCGCCGCCAACTCGGTTTCCACCGCACCAGGGACCACGATGTGGCGAAACAACCTGGGAAGAAGCTCAAGCTCGCCGATTTGATGCAGATACTGGAGCGGCGAGGTATTCGAGATGTACTCAGCCGCCTTCATGACGCCGGAGAGACTCGATGTCCTGGTCCAATTCCTCTGGCTTCATGCGAAACGCATCGATGCCGAAGTCGGCCAGCCTGGTCAAGAATACTGGCTTCGGGATCCCGGCCAACTCGGCAGCGGCGCCGGATGACAGTTCACCCAATTCGTAGAACTTCATGGCCGCAGCCAGGCGCAGTTTGGCGGAGGCCTCGGCAGGCGAGACGTCGAGCGCCCTCAGCATCGTATCCGGCACGTCGACCGTGAAGGTCATGTTCTCAAGATACCACTTCGCCATCCAGCCCACCACTGACTGCGCCGAGCTGCGCCGCCAGCCGCGCGCAAGTGAGAGGCGACGTCGCATTGGTAGGTGCCAACCCATGAGCCAGCATCAGAGACAGGCGCGCGAAGCAACGGAAGGCCGTTTGACGGAAATCAGCCCAGGGTCTACGCTGGATGTCTGTATTTTGTGCATCATTGACGTGAAAAGCTGGTGCGCGTGACCACAACGAAACTTGATCTGGCAGGCATGGGCACCCTTCCGAGGTTCCCATTGCGGGAGGAGATCCGCCTTGCAGCCTGAGCCTCGCATGGACGCGCTTGTGGGCACCGTGCTCGAGGGCGCGTACCGCATCACGCGCCTTGTCGGCGAGGGCGGCATGGGTGCTGTGTACGAGGCCGTGCAGCTTCGCCTCAACAAACGCGTGGCTATCAAGTTGATGTCGCGCGACCTGGCTGCCAATCGCGAGGCCTTGGCGCGATTCCATCGCGAGGCCGAAATCACATCGCACCTCGGGCACCCCACGGCGACGGTTGCTCGTCGACTTGCAAGGTGGAGCCCGGCTACCAATGCACTCAACCCGCTTCCAACGCTGATACCATGATCGTGCCGGTCACTTACCGCGACTTCCTCGTGGGCGGCGATTTCTACGCGGCCTGCATTATGGGTAGCAACGGAGCTGTTGCCGGCCTGGTTCAGGGCACGCTCGACGGCGAGGGCAAACCGGTCCTCTCGCCGACCGCGCCGGCTGCCGGGCACATTGCGAGTGCGGCCAGCTTCAGCAACTGGTACCGGGACGTGGCGGGGACCAACACCACCTACGTATCGAGCATCCTTCTGCACAACAATGGCAACGGCGGCTTCGTGAACTGGTGGAAGGACGACCAACAATGGGTGTCCTATTCCAACGCTCGCTGGTGTTCGGACGCAACGTGCACCGACTGCAGCGCGCCGGCGTACGTCAACGACGGCACAATGCATTGCTTTGCTTCGTGCACGCCCTGGGGCATCGCCGGCAGCGGGCCCTGCGTGGCCAACCAGTCGCTGGTCGCCGGCAACCCACTCCTTTTCCTTCTCGACAACGTGCCGGGCATGATCACACCGACCTCGGCCTATGCGCCCGGCGAGACCCCGCCTTTGTATAGCGGCACCTGGGCCTTTGAACCAGGGACGCCCCAGCCCTTGCACAACTTCAGCTTCACCAGCGAGGTACGCTACTGGTTCAGCTATTCGACGAGCAAGCAATACACGCTTGATTTCACGGGTGACGACGATGTCTGGGTCTTCATCAATCGCAAGCTGGCGGTGGACTTGGGGGGCATTCACACCCCGGTCGAGGGACAGATCGTGCTCAACGCCACCGGCGGCGGGACAGTCACCGTGACCCCGAGCGCGGGCGCTGCCTGCAAGACCGAAGGCGTTCTCTCGACTTGCACGGGCGTGCAGAGCAAGGTCGATTTGGGCATGACGAACAACGGGGTGTACGAGATTGCCGTGTTTCAAGCGGAACGGGCATGGAACGGCTCGACCTACAAACTAACTTTGAGCGGATTCAACGATCTGCCGAGTGTCTGCGTGCCCATCTGCGGCGACGGTGTCGTGTCGCCCGGCGAACAATGCGACAATGGAGTCGCGAACAACCTTGGCGGCTACAATCAGTGTACCTCAGACTGCCGCCTTGGACCCTACTGTGGCGACGCAAAGTTGCAGCCAGAGTACGGCGAAGAATGCGACCTAGGCACCGCCAACGGCCAGACGGGGCAAGCCTGCGATAGTTCCTGTCACCTTCCGCGCTGATGGTGGCACAGACCCTCTCAACACCGCCGGCAAGGTGACGGCCGCGCGGAGGAAACCATGGAAAGTACGGCAAGGCGCCGCCAACCCTCTATCCCGCCGACGAAGCAATCAGTGCCCCCAATTTCACCCGCACTTCCTCTAGCTCGGCCCGGGGATCCGAGTCGTAGACGATGCCGCTGCCCACGCCGTAGACCCAACCCTGGGCTGAGCGGGCCGCCGTGCGAATCAATAGACTGAAGACCGAACGCTCCCCAGTGAGCAGCCCAAGCGCACCACAGTAGGCCCCTCGCCGGTCGGGCTCCAGCCGGCCAATCATGGCGAGTGCAGCCCGTTTTGGCGCGCCGGTCACCGAGCCTGGCGGCGTGTAGCGCGGCCAAACATATCCTGGCTTGAAGCCGCGACCCGTCCCTGTTGACCAGTCGAGCTGCCCATTCTCCCAGATTTCAGCTACATCTCGCGCGAATGCAGGCTGTAGCCACCGGAATTGTTGCCGCCTCCCGACTCTCGCTATCCTCCTGGAATCCTGCAATCGGCGGCGCAATCCACAACGCCGGCGCCCGATGGGTTCCCGTCGGTGTCCAGTTTCACGCCGTTCAGCGCACCCAAATCGCATTCTTCGCCTTGGTTCGTGTCGACGTTGCCGTCGCCGCAGTAATGAGGCGCCGTACATCCGAAGGTGCAGTCGTTGTTTGTGAGGCCCGAGCCGTTCCTCCAGCCCTGGTCGCACTGTTCTGGGCCGTTCACCACGCCATCTCCGCAGAAGGGCCCGAACCTGCACAGGGTCGTACAACCGCCGTAGGTGGTGTCGTTGTTTGGCCCCGGGCAGCCCGCGGGGACGGGCACAGTTCCATCGCCGCAGTCGCATTCCTCGTTCGCCGCCACGATCCCGTCGCCGCAGTGGGGAATGCAGTCCGACACTTTGGTGGTGAAGCCACTGAGCGTGAGCTGGTAGTTCGACTCGGGCGGGTGCCGGTCGGCCCCGAAGATGGCAAGCTCGTAGACCTTGCCGTTCTCCAGGTTGAGGTTGACGTATCGGGCGCGGTAGTCATCCGGTGAAATGGGAGCTGGGGCCCCGGCAGGTGCGCACCCCGCTGCTGCGTAGCTGACCTGGGTTGTGGCGATGTTCCCAGCCGCGTCGAGACAGCCACCTTCCGTGATGGTCGCCTGTTGCGCACCTGGGGCGCCTGTGACCGCGACCTTGCCCGGCAACTGCTGGTGAACGCCGCCCAAGTCGAGAACCAAAATGCCATTGATGTAGACGAAGAGATCGTCGTCGCCGAAGAACTGCAAGGTGAAACCAGCCGTGCTGTCATACACGAAGAAGATGCGCGCCTCATCGGTGAAGTAGGAGTCGTGCTTGACGCCGGGAGTATTTGTGACCCAGCAGCCATCGCTAAGCGGGTTCTGGTTCGGACAGTCCGCCTGGATCACGCGCGGTGGGTAGAAGTATTGGTCGCCTTGGCAGGTGGTCCAAATGGGAGTGCCATTGCCGTGGTTCCAGTAGGGATATAGGTCACACAGCGTGGCCTGGCTCGGATTCAGATTGTCGAGGGGGTAGAAGCCATTGTTCGGGCCCGCCAGATGTGTCCTGCTGGCGTACTGGTAGAGATTCGTGCCAATGGCCCGCATTTCAAGGATCGAGCGGAAGGTCTTGTTCACGCTGCTGTCATCCGTGAACCACTGCTTGAAGCTGTTCGCATCCTTCACGATAGGCACCACGCCCCTGAAACTTGGAGCACCGAGGCTGCCTGCGGTGACAACGAACACGGTGCCACTTGCGCTGCCAGATTCATTGGTCAGAGTGACAAGGGAGGAGGCGCCGCCGCCGCGAAAGCCGCCAGCCCCGTCGGAAAGCGGACTGTCGTTGGCGGCCGCGGTATAGCCCCCAGGAATGCGGGCCGAATCGCCGATGTTCCAGTCGCTGAACTGGCAAGCGCACAGGTTGTTGGCGCGGCTCGAATTGTAGATCGGCTTGCCATTCGAGAGATTCGAGTCTGCAATATCCCAGCAACGCGCGGTCGAGTCATTTCCCCGAGCCGGTCCGCCCGAGTTGGGGACACAGATGGTCGTGGGCGCGGCGGAGCCGTTCCACTTGTAGCCCAGCCAATAGAAGTCCGGGTGGCCACCCGGGGACACATTCTCGGGCTGAAAATCGCGGTACGTGATGGACATCTCGAGGCACTCGCCAGTACCGGATTGGCAAGGTGAGGAGGTCGATCGCGACTTCGTGGCACAGCTAAACCCAGTCTCTTGCGTGCAGGTACTCGAGCAGCCATCGCCGCTCACCTGGTTGCCGTCATCGCACTCCTCGCCTTGATCCAGGTTGCCGTCACCGCACGCCGTGGTGCAGGCCTGGTTGTGGCCGAAGCTGTCGCGACAATTCGGTTCTTTGGTGCAGGTCTGCGAACAGCCTTTCCCGTCTCCGTAGAAGAGGCCGTTCGGGCCCTCGCAGCCGGCCGGCAGCCTGGTCGGATCGAGGCCGCAGTCGCACGGCTCGCCCGTCTCCTTGATTCCGTTTCCGCAAACCGGGTTGGTGCAAGCTTGTCCTGGCGTGGGGCATGACGATCCAGGCTCAAGCAGGCAGGTGTTGGAACAGCCATCGCCGCTGCTGCTGTTGCCGTCGTCACAAGTCTCGCTACCAGTGATCTTGCCGTCACCACAAAGCGGGACACAGCGCTTGCCTGGCACGCGACACCGCCAACCATCCTCGATGGTCTTGCAGTCTGCCGAGCAACCGTCGCCATCCTGAGTGTTGCCGTCGTCGCAGGTTTCGTCAGAGGTCAGGACTCCGTTTCCGCACGCCCTCAGATCGATGCAAGGCTGCCCTGGAATTGGGCACAACCAATTGGCATCGAGCTGACATAGGCGATTGCACCCGTCGCCGTCGTTGGAATTGCCGTCATCGCATCCCTCGCCGGAGTCCAGCACGCCATTTCCGCAGTTCCTGGGGTTGAATTTGACTCTCGTGCTGCCTCCGGCTCCGCCGCTGGAACCGATACAAAAGATACCGCACCCCCCGATGCCGCCGCTGCCGCCATTTCCTCCGCCACCTCCGGCAATACTTGCAGCGCCTCCTGAGTTTCCGCCCGCAGCTACTCCGCCAGAGTAGACCATACCGCCGCTGCCGGCTGCCCCGCCGGTTCCACCTGGACCCCCGCCCGTTCCAGTCGCGCCCCCACTGCCGCCTGTGGCGGTGGGAGCGTCAGGTGGGTTGCTGCTGGTTCCACCGCTGCCGCCTGTGGCGACGGGAGCGTCAGGTGGGTTGCTGCTGATGCCGCCGCTGCCGTCTGTGGCGATTGGAGCGTCAGGTGGGTTGCTGCTGGTTCCACCGCTGCCGCCTGTGGCGACGGGAGCGTCAGGTGGGTTGCTGCTGATGCCGCCGCTGCCGTCTGTGGCGATTGGAGCGTCAGGTGGGTTGACGCTAGTTCCGCCGCTGCCAGCCGCGCCAGCCTCGGGCAAGAGTCCGCCGGCTCCATCAGGAGCGGACCGTGCCGAATCCACGGGATGGATGGGGTTGGAAGAACACGCCGCCGCAAGCGCGGCGATCAGACAAAGGCCAGAGATATCGAGGCGTGTTGAGAACAAGGAGCATGCTTGCATGGCTGGTACCTCACGGCTGCGATGAGGGCCGTCGCAATTCTGCCTCTTGGGCTTGCCGGCCCGTGGCCCTGGACCCGAAAACCCAGCAATCATCGTCGTTCTAGCTAGAGGTGTCCAGTCCCTGTCCTCTCCCGGTGAAGGCAAAATGGCGCTTAGAACGACTATGCACTGGGCCTGAACGGCGACCTTGGTGCAGCCGCCTGCCATCCCAGATTCCACTCAGGTCGCGTGGCACTACACCACGCCCCGCTGACCTCTGACGAAGCCACGGATGTTCAGTAGCGCAAGCTATCTCTGGATGATGGGTGGAATCTGATAGTCGTCCCAGGAAGGCGTGTGGTTGGATTCGCTAGGCGGTTGGTTCCATAGGTACAGGGCCGGATAGGTCGTCAGGGAGCCGCCGTCGAGCACGACCGCCGTCACAAAGAGCTGAGCAGTCCCCGACCGATGGGAAGAAAAGGTCAGCCAGTAATAGGTCTTGCCGTTCGCAGATGTCGCATGGGGTGACCACTTGGGCCAGTCATTGGTCAGTCCTGGGCTTTGGATACCGTTCAGACACGTAGCCACGTCATTGGCGGCAAGCCGCTGGGCTACGCCGCCTTTGGCCGAGACCAAGAACACCTCTGCTGCAGAGTTGGAATACGAATTGCCATTGCCGGCCATACGGGTGAAGGCGATGAGCGTATCGTCGGGGCAGTAGGCTGGGTAGTACTCGGTGTAATTCGGGTCGGCGGCCCCCGTGATGGGGGTCGCTGCGCCGCCCTTTCGATCGCCGTAAGGGACGGAGTAGATGTCGGCCGGGCCATTGGTCAGACGGCCATCGTAGACTGAGCTGGTGCCCGGTGACGACACATAGGCGATTGTCTGGCCATCGTGACTGAACGTGGGCTCGGTCGCCAGGTTGCTGTCTCCGGTGCGTGCCAACACGCCCTGCTGATTCGGACTGTCAAGCTGCAGCCAGTGGAGGTTGCCAATGTCCGAAGTCGCGTTGTTGTCGCTAGTGGTAATCATGATGCGATCACCATCCAACCAGTGAGCGAGCGAGAACGCTGGCGTGCCACCTTTGGTCGCGCGCAGGGTTGTCAGCGCACCGGGGTCGACGTAGCTGGGAATGTTCCCAGCGGTCCCCTCCTGTATGTCGGCGATGCTGTTGAAGTAGGTCGCATCGCCGTTTGACCCGAGCACCATTCCTACGCCGCGACCGTCTGGGGTGGCGGCGTGGCAGCC
>Ga0265316_10000290_pt1 | contig 56689 bp, 46 predicted proteins | sample 4522metaG_FD_202092 | JGI IMG/M metagenome (GOLD analysis project Ga0265316, IMG submission 202092) | Rhizosphere microbial communities from Carex aquatilis grown in University of Washington, Seatle, WA, United States - 4-5-22 metaG | ecosystem: Host-associated > Plants > Roots > Rhizosphere >... | reverse complement strand
CATGACGGCATTCAAGAAGGCGTTCGGTCCCACGCCGAGCGAGGAGGTGTTCGATGCGAATCGCGACTGCGTGGTTCCTTAGTGTCACGCTGGCATTGATCGGGTGCAGCAGCTCGAAGAAGAGCAATGTCGTGCTCGATGCCGCCGTGTCGGGAGGCGGCTGCGTGCCCGACGATTCAAAAGGCGGGGACAGCGCCATTGCCCTGCAGCCCGGCGCCAAGGCGTCGGGCCAGATCTGTCCGCGCGGCGATCAGGACTTCTATTCCATCGACGTCGCTGCGGGGATGAATCTGCTCGACGTCAGCCTGAGCTATCCCTCGTCCGTGACCAAGGTCAGCCTGCAGGTCCGTTTGCTCGAAGCAGACGGCGTGACCGAGGTGCCGGGCGCAGTGGCCAGCGACACCAACGCCAACGACGGTGCCAGCGCGGTGGCCACCACCTTCGCGATTCCCCAGCCTGGACGCTACGTTCTGCGTGTGAGCGATGCGAGCAACGCCGCCTATGACAACATGAATTTCTACGTTCTGCAGGCCACACCCACCGTCGATCCCGACACACACGAACCCAACGGCACGGCCGCCCTGGCCAAGCCGGCCGACGGCCTGCCCGGCTTCATCTCGTATGTGGGAGACACCGACGTCTATGCGGTCACTCTGGCCGCCACAGACAGCATCTTGGTCTTCCAGGTGAAGAACCCGAAGGCGGCAAAGGCGCCACTCACCTACCAAATCGCCGATAGCACGGGCAAGGTACTGGGCACGGGCCAGGTACCGGCTGCGGACACGCCCCTGGATCTCACGCAAGCTGCCCCCGGCACCGGAACCCTGTTCGTCAGCTTCGCCTACCCCGATGGCGCCGACCCTGATCATCGCCCCGAGGCAGGATACACGGTGACCCTGGGTGGCCGAGCCGAAAAAGATGCGAACGAGATTCCCATCCGCAACGACACCCCCGCGACCGCGACCTGCCTGGCGGGCGCTGGGTCGCCCTGTGCAGCCGCCTACAGTGGCGCGGCCGCCGCCTTCAAGACCCAAACCGGGTATATCGGGTCGCGTGGGGACCGCGACGTCTTCTTCTTGCGTGCCACCAGCGCTCCTGGCGTGGTCGAGGCCAAGCTGAGGATTCCCGCGACCGCAATGGATCTGGCGTTGGACATCGTGGAGTCGCACCCGGCCAGCCCGTGCAAGGCCGATACAGATTGCAGCGTAATGAAGGTTGTCTGCACAGAGGATGACGATTGCGAGTGGTCACACAAGTGCGTGAATGCAACGGCCGGGGCCTGCACCACCACAGCGTGCCGGCAGTGTGTGGCGGCGAACCTGTGCCTGGCTTTACCTGATAGCCCAGGACAGAGCGCCTGCGGCGTCACGCTCTTCTCGACAGGCGGGATCATGAAGACGCAAGCCGACGGGAGCAACCTCATACAGACCGCGCAACCGATCTTCAACGCCGGTCCGGTCTACGTTGTCGTGCACGACAACAAGGACGACCAGTACGATCCCAACGTTCCCTATACCCTGGACGTGCGCGTGGCACCCGAACCCGATACCGGGGACGCCAGTGCTGATCCCGCCGCTCGCAACAACTACTACAACCCCTATCCCATTCAAACCACCAACCTGGAGCCCAACAAGGCCCGGGCCAAGGACATCACGGCGCAGATCAAGGCGGGCACCAGCATCACCGGGTACATTTCCTATCAGAGCGACGAGGATTGGTATTGGTTCTCGCACCCCTGTCCGGGCCAAGACTGCGGTCTGGTTTTCGAATATGTGCAGCCTGGACCCTCGCCGGTGCAACCGGTCTTCTTCATGCGTAACGAGGATCTGACCCTGCACGAAAGCTGGACCTACACGGGTGCACTGCCGACGCCAGCGCCCGTCACCGACGTGTTCGGGGACGGGGATTGCACGGAATGCTCTTTTGCATCCAAGCTGTTCGGGGCGCCGGATGACGCTGGCCCGGTGGACTATCGCTACTACCTACAGGTCCGCGACCTTGGTGCCGATGATTGGGACTTTGCGGCCAGCGGCCGCTACGAGTTCCGCCTCAAGACCGTGAATCCCGGCTGTCCCGCTTCCTGCTCGGAAATGGGCGCGGGCACCTGTGGTTGCTTCTGCAAGGCGCAGAACCTGTGCCCGGCGGGGCTCGCCCACTAGTTACAAACTTCCCCATGCGCGTCGTCTTTCTTATCTCCCTGCTGGTTGTGGCCGCCACGGCCTGCGATCGGGTCACCACAGCTTCGCGCGGTGATGCCAGCCCGGATTCGCTGGCCACCCTGTGGCAGGAGGTGGACGCAGGCACGGGGCCGACCAACTTCAACGCTGTGTCAGGCAGTGCCGCTGAAAATGTCCTGGTCGTCGGGGATCAAGGCACCATCTTGCACTGGGATGGGACGGCCCTGCTGCGTGAGGAAAGCGGCACCACCGCCAACCTGCGCGGCGTGACGGTGGCGAACGACAATTTGGCCTATGCGGTGGGCGAGCAGGGGACAATCCTGCGACGACAGGACGGCGTGTGGACCACCGAAGCGCCCCTCACAGACGCCGTGCTCAACGCTGTGTGGGCCGACGCAACTTCGGCTTGCGCGGTGGGCGAGCAGGGGGTCGTGGTGGCTTCGACCGCCGGTGTTTGGAGCCTCATCCCCAACGTCTGCACCCCGAACTACCACTCCTGCACGGACAACTACTACGCGATCACGAATAGCAACGATGGCCTGGAGGTCATCGGCAGCATGGGTGTGATTTCAACCATCGACATCAGCACGAAGAGCATTAGCGCGGTTTCCATTCCCGGCTATTTGAAACTTCTGGCCGGGGCGACCCGCTCAGGAACCGGCGCCTATTTCGTGGGCGTAGAAGGAGGCTTCATTTCCTGGTCGGCGGGCAATGCCACCCAGGTCACGGGCCTGCCCCCGGTCTTTCTGCGTGGGGTGGCTGTGGTCGGTGGCGACGTCTGGGTGGTCGGGCACGAAGGCTTCGTGGCGAAATTGCCCGGTGGGCAGGCCCCCCCCACCACCATTCCCACGCCCGACAATCGCTGGCTGATAAGCATCTACGCGGCCTCCGACAGCGATGTGTGGATCGTGGGTCGATCCGGCGCCATCTTGCGTGGACCGCCCGGAATCCGCCGCGATGGAGGCGTGCCGTGACCAGGCCCACCCTTCTCTTGCTGGCCCTGGGCGCGGCGTGTACGGACGCCAGCCTATATGGCAAGGACTACACACCCAATCTGGCCAACCGGATCTCGTTTGAGGGCGATCTTTGCACCGATGATCCGGCAGCCATCGCGTTCCCGCAGAAGACCGTGGTGGTCATGGATGGCACGGGTGACATGGCCGAGGGCGATCCCGCGGGCCACCGCTTCGCGGCCTTGAGCGCGTTCCTGGGAGGCCACCGCGATCCCAACCAGGCGATCTCGCTGCTGCTGATGGGGGCGGAGGCCCGGACGCTCTTCCCGGGGTTCTCCTCCGATTCGATGCAAATCGATGCGGCCGTTGAAGCGATGTCCGTCAGCCTGGGACAGGCGCAGCGCAACTACCTCGATGCCTTGCGCGTGCTCTCCACCATCATCGAGGATGACCTGCTGGCCTCCAATCCGGGAATTCGCAGCCGCACACGATACACGGTGCTGTTCGTGGCTGCAGGGCCGCCCACGCCGGCCATGCCGATTCCTTGGTGCATTTCCGAAAACCTCACTCCGGGAAGCGCTGAGTGTCAGAATGCTTTCACGGCCGCCTTCTGCAGCACGATCACGCCGGCGCCGGCAGACTGCGAACGCTTGCTCTACGGCAATACCGTGGCGGATCTGCGCAGCTACGTGCGCGATCACGGCGGACAGGATCTCACCTTCCACACCTTCGCGCTCAGCACGGACCAGCGGGCGCTGGATGTTCTGGGGGACATGGCCCGCTCAGGGCTGGGGGAACAGGTGCAGCAGACAGCTTCCACGCTGGACTTTCTGGCCGTGGACGTCGCCCAGCCAGGAACCCGCCTCGTCCTGCGCGAGATCGTGGTCATGAACGGCAACGCCCTCCTACGCGGTCCCAGCCCGGTGCCCGACAGCGACGGGGACGGACTCTCCGACGATGAAGAAGCCAAGCTTGGCACCGACCCCCTGAATCCCGACACCGACGGGGACGGAGTGGGCGACGGCATCGAGGCCCGCCTGGCCGCCCCCGGGAGCGAGTTCGATCCTCTCGTGCCGGGAACGTTCCAAGCCTGCGCCAATGTGACCGACCTTCTGGCCGACCACGACCTCGACGGCCTCACCGATTGCGAGGAAGCCATCCTGCGTACCGATCCCTATCTGGCCGACTCGGATCGCGACGGGATTCCCGATCTGGTAGAGGTTCGTCTGGGCAGCAACCCGCTGGTCGACGATCGGCTGATTGACAGCGATCAGGATGGCATCAACAACGGTGACGAGGTCAAAGAGGGCCTCGATCCCTGGACCAATGATTCTTCGCGCGACCTGGAATATGCTTATCAGTACCGCACCGTGGATGAGGGCGAGACGCAACGCCTGGAGGCCACCCCGAACGAACCCTTCCCGGGTGTGCGCATCGTGAGCGTCAAAATGGGCACCAGCACGGTGTGGGCCCTGCGGCTTTCAGGAGAGACCCCGCCGCGGCTGGCCTGGGCGGAGAACGAAAGCACGCTGGCGGCTGGGGCCGAGGACGACCCCACTGCTTCCGTCGCGCTGACCGATGCGGGCGACTTGACGCTGGATTCGCCCCAGGGCGGCCAATTGGTGGTGACCATCGATCCGACCCTGCTGCCGGCGCCGGGCTCACCGACGACCGACGTTCGCGTGATCATTCGAAACACCCTGCGAACCTGCTTCCACATGGATGTTCGCAACATCACGCTGGTCGAGACCGGCGAACTACCCACCGGGCGCCCCGGTCGCGGGTGGAACACGCTGCGGCTCTACGTGGGCGAGGTTCCGCTCGATTCCCCCAATGGCAATACCATCTACAAGGCCATGACCGTGCCGGTCCGCTTCGTCGCCCCGGATAGCAAGACCCCGGATGTCGCCTTCATTCATGTGTCCGACGACGACCTTGTTCTGCTAGCCCCCGAGTGATTTCATGAGAGCAACCCTACGCAATCGCATCGTCCTGTTCTTGGCTTCCACCTGTCTGGCCTGGAGTGTGTCCGGCGCTGTTCTGGCGGCTGGCAAGAAAAAGTCCGGCCCGCGCGGCAAGACGCCAGCAGTTCAACACAGCAACGACAGCAGCGCGGCCGAGGAAGCGGGCGGTCCCCCTGCCGGCAAGACGACCGCGGCAAAGCCTGCGGGCGAGGTCAAGCCGCAGCCGGGTGAGACCCGCGCGGCCACGCGCGAGACCGTGCGACAGGAATCGCGCATCGAATTCGACGAGCGCATGCTGCGCGGGCAGTCTGCCTCGGGCGTGATCTATCTCTTCCAGCGTTCTCCCAGCGAGTTCAAGAGCATCGTGCAGGTTCCTGACAGCTTCCGTGACCGCACGGTGGAGATGCTTACGCCGGGCCAGGAGAAGAGATGACAGGAGGTCCCGTCAAGGCACGCGGCGCGCTCGAAGTCATCCTCTTCGAGGAAACGCGCTTTGTGGGCTCGCTGATGTTCACCTCACCCGAGGTGACCATCGGGAGCGATCCCGGTGTGATGGTCCGCCTGGAGGATGTCGACGTGGCCCCCTGTCACGCCGTCTTGCGCTTCGATGGCGACACTTGCCAGATTGAGGACTGCGGCAGTGCTCTGGGGACTTCGGTCAATGGCGTGGCGGTGGCCACCCGGATCATCCAAGGGATGGACGAGATCTCCATCGGCTGCTATCGGCTGCGCATCACGGTCCACAAGGCGGATGCGACGCCTACGCCGGTCTCGGTGCGCGTGGTCCCCAAGCCGGCCAAGGCGACTTCGCCAGGCGGTCTTGCCCGGCCGTCCTCCCCGCCGGCTCCGGCCTTGGCCTCCCCCTGGACCCGTCCTGTCCCATCCGCATTGCCGGTCGTCCCCATCCGCGCGATCGAGCACACCGGCGCGATTTGGCCACCACCGCCGCAACCCCCGTCGGCCTCAGCCAAAAAGCCTGCGACGGTCGCAGCTCCACCCGTCGCGCGAACCATTTCCGCGGTGCCCGCACGCCCGGTCGCTGCATCCGCTCCGCCTGCGCGTGCCGCGCGCCCTGCCTTGCCGTCCCCCGCCCCTGCGCGGCCGGCGACGGCCACGGCCGTGGCCCTGAGCCCTTCTCCTCGCGCAGACGAAGACGAGGTAGCGATCGACGACCTCTTGGTGGTCACCGACCAAGCGCCCCTGCCCCTTCCCCTCGCTCTGGCCCGCGCCAGGCTCGACGATGATGACGACGACGATATTGCCTTCGAGCCAAGCTTCTCGCTGCTCGATGGCCTCGCCGAGGTGGGACTCGCAAGCGCGTCGATTGAGCACGCCGTCGAAGTCATCCGGTTCCGCCATGGCTGCGTGACGAAACTTCGGCACCTACGCGGTGGCGAACGGCTGCGCCTGCCTGGAATGCGTCGGCCGCTCGGCCGTTCGCTTGGCCGAGGCAGTTTTGCCTTCTTCCGCGACACTCTGCCCAAAAGCGCGACCATCAGAGAGGCCGGCCAACCCGTCGACGATGTCGTCTGGCGGCGACGCGCCGACAAGCGGGGCCGCCTGCCGCTGGATCCCGGCACGCAGGTGGTGTTTCCCTTGCCCAGTGGCGAGGGCGTGCTGGTTCACCTGGTGCCCGCCGCGACGCCTCTGCCCAGGGCGTCTCTGCGCCTCAGGCTTACCAAGTCGATGGCGTGGATCGGGGGCATCTCACTGCTGGTCCATGTGCTCGTGTTTGCCATCATCGGCCTGACCAGCCTGGTGCGACGCGAATACATCGTTGACAGCAAGGAGGGGCGTTTCGCCCGCATCGCGCTCAAAGAGATCGAACTGGAGCCTCCGGCCCCGCCGCCTGCGCGCGAGAAGAAGAAGGCCAAGCCTGAACCCAGCGAGCATGCGCCGAGCGAGGCCTTGCCCAAGGTGGCCATGGCCCACATTCCGCGTACCCGCGCCACCCCGGTGAGCCAGCCTTCGGCCACAGCGCAGAAACTGCTGTCCGCCCTGGGCAGCATGGCGGCAACTCCCAAGTCCTCGGTGGCCACGGCCATCAGCAACATCGACGCCGTGGCGCCGGTGCACGGTGGCGGCTTCAAAGTCTCGGGCGCCATCGGCAAACTGCCGGGCGATTCCTTGCGCCTGGCCGCTGCCGGCAGTGGCATCGGACGCATCGACACCAAGTCCGCGAACGACGTGGGCAAGAACCTGGGACGCGTGCTGGGGCGCGGCCCCACCGGGCAGGTCCGCGCGCAGGTCACGGCCAAACCCAACACCATGAAGGTCGAAGGTCACCTGGACCGCGGCGAGATCCAGCGCGTGATCAACAGCCACATTCACGAACTGCAGGGTTGCTACGAACGCCAACTCATTGTCAGTCCCAACCTCTCGGGCAAGGTCACCTTTGAATGGGTGATCGGCACCAGCGGTGCCGTGACTTCGGTCAAGATCAAAACATCCACCCTGCCGAGCAACGAGGCCACAAGTTGCATGCAGGCAGCCATTCGCCGCTGGCAGTTCCCGTCGCCCAGTGGCGGCTCAGTCACCGTCATCTACCCCATCGCGCTGGCCAGCTCTGGCACCTAGACATGGAGATCCGCATGAGACGCTTCCCCTTCCTACCCACCACGTTTCTGGCTCTTGCCACCGTCTGTCTGGTCGGTCAAACCGCCTATGCCGAGGACGACATCGACGAGGAAAAGGTCGCGGCCTACGCCGTGCAAAGTCGGGTATTCCGGCTGGGCGGCGAGTTGACCGTGGCAGCCGGAATCCTGCCCATCAACGCCTTCAACAAGGGGCTGACCGTCGGCGGATCGTTCACCTATCACATGAGCAATTCCTGGGCCTGGGAGGTCATTCATGGCGCCTACGTGTACAAGCAACTCGATACCGGACTGAAGACGGAGCTGCTGGAGAACTTCAACGTACAGCCCACTGAGATCTCGGCCCTTGATTTCACCCTCTCGTCCAATCTGATGTTGACGCCCTTGTATGGGAAGTTTGCCGTGTTCAACCGGCGCTTGATCCACCTGGACGTCTCGCTGCCCTTCGGTGTAGCGATGGCCCGCTACATCAATCCGCAAGCGTATCTGGTCGGTCCCGACGTCGGGATCATCTTCCGAGTCTTCGTCAGCCCCCATGTCTCGTTCTGCCTGGATGTTCGCGACTACGTATTCTTCAACCACTGGAACACGCGCAACGAGGTGCACGTGGCTCTAGGCGCGGCGTTTGCCTGGGGGGGCGACGAGCGATGACCACGTCGATACTTCCCTGGCTGTGGCTGGCAGCAGCCACGGCAGCGGCAGCTCCGCCCGCGGCTGCGACGGCTCCTGCCGCGACCGCGGCACCGGCCACGCCCGCTGCCGCTCCACCCGCGGAACCCAATCAGCCAGCCGAGGCGCCGGCGGACGCCGACGAGCGCATGGACCGCGGCCTGGAATTGCTGAATGCCAAAAATCTCAGCCAAGGCGCGGCTGTGCTTCACGACCTGTATGCGGCGTTGCCCGAAACCGATCTGCGACGGGACGCCGCCGCGTTTCGCCTGGCAGGCGCGCTCACCGAGTTGGGGTTGGTCCAGGCCGGCATCGAATACTACCTGGAGATCCTGGCTGGCCGTCGATCACCCGACTTGCTGGGCAAGACCCTGGGCGCGCTCAAGCCGCTCTATGAGCGGGGGTTGATCGAAGAATGGCGTTTCCTCGACGGCGTGGTCTACGGCAGTCAATACGGCGACCTGGAACCCGACGTGGCGGACTTCGTCGAGTATCTGCAGGCGTTGGGCGACTTGCGCTTGGGCTTCGGTGGCTGGGGACGGGCGCGGCTGGAGGCGCTGGCGGCCACCGATCGGTTGTATGGATGGCGTGCCCGCTACCTGCTGGCGGTGGATCGCGTGGCCCAGCGCAACGACGAAGGCGCAGAGAAACTGCTGCGCCAGATCCTGGACAACGCCGCAGCTCCGGCCGATGTGCGCAATCTCGCTAGTCTGGCCCTGGCCCGCTTGCTCTACGAGCGCAAGAGCTACGAGGAGGCGTGGATCTTCTACGCACAGGTTCACCTGCCGTTGGTGGAACAGGACGTGGTGATGCTGGAGTGGGCGTGGGACCGTATCGCCAGCGAGGACAACCAGCGCTCGCTGGGCATGCTGGTGGGTCTGGGAGCGCCCATCTATCGGCGCCTGTTTGCCCCGGAGCGCGACCTGATTCGCGCCATGGCGTTGCGCCGTCTATGTCAGTACCGCGCGGCCCACCTTGCGGTGAGGGATTTTCGTGAGCACTATGGGGCCCTCGTGCGCAAGGCGCGCGATCGAGAGGGTCTGCGCGAAGATCCGCAGATCGAGCAATGGGCCGCGTGGGGGACGCGACTGGCGCCCTGGGCTCGCATGCGCACGCGCCTGCGAACTGAAAAGGCACTGGCGTCGCACGTGGGAGACGCCCGGCTGGCCGAGCATCTGCAGGCTCTCTATGGCGAGCGTTTGGCCTACACCGAGGACACACTGAAACGGGGCTTGCGTCGTGCCGTCGATTCCGTGGCTGACGAACTTCTGCGGGTCGACGAACAGATGAGCCTGATTGACTACGAGATCGGCGCCGGTCTGATGAAGCCTGGGGGCAACCGGGCCAGCCACTTGACCGCGCGATCGGGTGAGTTGCCCTACGGCTCGGACCAGGTGTTTTATCGTTTCGACGGCGAGTATTGGTCCGACGAACTCGGCGATTTCTCGGTCATCTCCGACGACAGGTGCTTGCGATGACGGGCCGTCGGGTGATCCTTTCCACGCTCGTGACCGGGCTGCTCTTGGGCTGTGCCTCAGCACCGCCGCTGCGCCCGCCTCCGGTCGATCCCTCCACCCAGTGGGTGCTGGCCGGGCGCAAGGTGGACTTCGCCATCACGCAGACCAAGATCATGATCCAGAAGGCGCGCGGCGCCTCGTATCTTCCCGACCTGCACATGCGCCTGGCCGAGCTCTACACTGAACGGGCACGCTACGCCTGGTTGGTCATGTACGAGAGGCGGCGGGCGCGTGGCGACGACTCGCGCGCGGTCGAAGCCCCCGAGGCCCGGCTGCTCAAGAACCTGGCCATCGGCGTGTACAGCCGGCTGCTGCGGGAATTCCCCAGCTATGCCCGAGCCGACGAGGCCACCTTCCTCATGGCGCACGAGTATCGCGAGCTGGGCGAATTCGACGACATGCGCGAAACCTACGAGAAGGTGATCGAGAACTATCCGAAGAGCCGCTATCGCTTCGATGCCTACTTGGCGCTGGGCGATCACGCCTTCGACGGCAACGACCTCACCAAGGCCGAGCGCTACTACAACCTCATCCTGGCCGCGCCCCACAGCCATGTTCACGCCCTGGCTCGCTACAAACTGGGCTGGGTGCGCGTGAATCGCCAGGACTGCAAGGGGGCGGTTCGCCTCTTCGAACAGGTGCTGCGGGATCGGGGCAAGCAAAGCCAAAACGAAGAGGCCCTGGTCTCCACGCAAAAGAGCCTGAACGTCGTGCGCGAGGCCTTGGTGGATCTGGCCTACTGCTATCCCGACGTCTTTCCCGACAAGCCGGCGGTTCCCTATTTCCGCGGCCTGGCGGCCTCGTCCCTCGACTACCTGGCGGCCATGCGGCGGCTGGCCAACCGCTTCACCCTGAAGGAAATGAGCGTGCAAGCGGTGTCCGTACTTCGCGAGGTCATGAACGCCTCGCCGGGAGATGACGACGCCATCGAGATGGCGCGCCGTCTGCACGACAGCATCGTGAAGGGCAAGGTTTTCGATCAACCCGCCGAGGACATCGGCCGCATGGTGCGCGTGCTCGACGCCCGGCTGGTCGACTACCGTCTGCCCGCAGACAAGCGCGAGCGGTTGGTGAGCGAAATCGAGGTCTACGCACGCGATCTGGCCACGCGCGCGCATGTGGCGGCCAAGGATTCCCAGGACACGCAAACCCTGGGCGGGGTGGCCAACGCCTATCGCGCCTACCTGGCCCGCTTCGACACCTCGGCCTCACACACCGAGATGCAACAGAACCTGGCCGAGACTCTGCTGGCCAGCCGGCGCTACTACGATGCAGGACGGGCCTATGAAGACGTCGCGGTCAGCGCCGGCAACGTCAAGGATGTCACCGACGCGCGGCTCAACGCCATCTCGGCCTATCAGAAGGCGCTGGAGGATTCCAGCCTGGGACGCCTGGAGCGCGCCATGGCCTGGGCCGGCGTGCGCGCGCTGGGCCGCCAGATCATCCGCGAGACGCCCGGTCACGAGTCGGTGATGGGCATCAAACTATCCATCGCTCGCAGCGTGTATGAGGCGGGAGACTACGACCGCGCGGCTCAACTCTTCTTCGCCGTGGCGATGCAGTATCCGTCAACCACCGAGGGCACAGCCGCCGCGCACCTGACCCTCGATTCACTTCGTCAGGCCGACGATCTCGAAGGCATTGCCACCATGGGCAGGCGACTCATCGCCAATGCGCGCCTGGGCAACGAGGGGCTGAAGGCCGAATTGCGCGACATCGTGAGCAAGGCGGCCCAGCGCCAGGTGGCCGAGGTGACCGTGACCGACACCGGCGATCGCGAGGAGCAACTACTCGGCATGGCCAAGCGGCACAAGGGCAGCGAGCTGGGCGAGCAGGCCTTCTACAACACCCTGCTGGTGGCCCGGGCCAATGGGGACATCGAGCGTTTCTACGAACTGGGCGATCAGTTCCTGGTCGACTATCCCCAGTCCCAGCGACGCGTCGATGTGCTCTCGGCGCTGGCTACCGTGGCCTCGGACAGTGCCGATCTGGGCAAGGCGGGCAAGTACATGGCGGCCGCCGTGGCCGCCAATCCGGGCGCCAAGGAAGCCAGCGATCGCCTGTACACCGCGGCCTCCATTCACGCTGTCACGGGCGAGGCGGTGGCGGCCAAGGAGATCGTCAAGTACGCCGAGCACGGCAATGCCGCGCGCGTGGACGAGTTGCTTCTGCTGCTGGCGCGCTCGGGGAATCTCAGTGTACTCGAGGATGTGTTGGCATCGAACACCCTGACCAGCACTGTGGCGACTTTCTTCCGCGGCTACCTCAGCTATCAGCGCGGCGATCACGAGGAGGCAGGGCGCATACTGGCCCGCGTAGCCTTCGACCCGGCCACCTCGGGGCCGGCCGCCGAGGCGGCGGCGCGCGCCCGCTTCCTGCTGGGAGAGATCACCTATGCCCAGTTCCGCAACTTCGCGGCCAAGCCCGACGACGTGGTGGGCACCGTCGACGGCAAAGTGGCGTTGCTGCAGACCGTGGACCGCGCCTTTGCCTCGGTGATCGGCTCACATGACGCCCGCTGGGCCATGGCCGGGATCTCGCGCGTGGCGGACGCCTACGCCAAGTACGCCTTGTTTCTGCGTGGTCTCGAGCTGCCGCCCGGGCTGGGGGCGGACGAGAGCAAGCAGCTCAAGAGTGTGATCGAAAACCAGGCTGCCGATGCCGATGCGCGCGCCGCCGAAGCCCGCACCCTGTGCAGCAAGAAGGCCAAGGACGCCATGATCGTGACCGAAGCCGCGCGCAGCTGTCTACTGGGCGAACCCATGCCCGATGTCATCACCATGTACCCGCAAACCAAGTCGCACGCAGGCGCCGACCTGCCGGCCGCAGCACCGCTGCGCAAGGTGCTCCTCAAGAACCCCAAGGACGTTCCCTCGTTGCTCAAGTTGGCCGAGATGCACCTGGGCGCAGGAGATCTGGGCGTGGCCCTGCTCTTGTTGGAACGGGCCGAGAGCGTGGCGCCCAAACGGGCCGAGATCTACAACCTGCGTGGGGTGACCCTGCAGCGACTGGCCGAACCACAAGAGGCAGCCGATGCCTTCGAGAAGGCGGTTTCGCTCGACGGATCGGATCGCGGCGCGCGCTTCAACCTGGCCGCGCACTACGCTTTCTATGGTCACGTGGACAAGGCCAGGGCCGAGCTGGCCAAGGCGGGAGGATTGCCCGCCACCGTTGGGGGACCGGCAGACCATCCCGAACTGGGACGGCTGCTCAAGCTCGGACTGGCACCCGCACACGGTGTGAAACCCGCGGGCAAGGAGGTTGGAAAATGATCGCGCTGCGTTGGTCGGTCGTGATCTTGCTGCTCGTCGGGGCGTGTGGCACCAGTGCGCCCAGCCTCAGCCGGGTTGAACGGGAACGCCTGCCGCGAGATGCGCGCCAAGAAATCTTCGACGCGGAAAACGACGTGATCATCGCGCGCAACCGCCAAGACGAGGCAGAAGAACGTATTCGCGCCCTGCGCGCGGCGCTGGACCAACTCGACGAGCGCCAGGGTCGCAGCGAAAAGCGGCTGTCCTCATCCGCCGGACGGGCGTCGCGGGTGTCAGCCTTGCGCAAGGTCACCCGCGCTGAACAGGACTATCTTGAGGCGCGCCTCGACGTCGCGGAATCCGACGCAGACGTGGCCGAGCAGGAAGTCGTCACTTCCCGCGCCCGCCTTGACCTGGTCAAGCAACGGCAGCTCGTGCGCATTGGCAAGGTGCCACTGGCTTCACTCAAGGATTTCGAGAAAGCCATCGAAACCCAGGAGGCCAAGGGCAAGCAGAGGCGGGCCTCGTCATTAGACTTGCGCAGCAAGGCGCAGGCGCGTCTCGATGCTTGGAAAGCCGCGCAGGAGGGCTATGCCAGCCAGACTGGCGACTTCGATAGCGGGGTCTGGATCGAATGATGGCAATTCTTGTTTACCCGGATCGCACCGTGCGATTCTCTTTCTGTGCCGCGCACGGCGGCGCATCTCATGGAGGAACTCGATGTTCGTGATTGTTGAGCTATTGCTGGCTGGCGGCCTCTTCATGTTCGGGATCCTGGCGACCTCGCTGGTCGCGGTGGGGATCATCCTTCAGCGCGTCTACACCCTGTGGATAGGCTTTCGCCTGAACATCGAGGGACTGCGCGACAATGTTCTGGCGCATGTGGATGCCGGCGACTACGGCAAGGCCGCACAACTTTGCGGCGGCAACCATCCCCTGCAAAAGATGATGCTGGCCGCGATCGAACGCGCCAACCGCAGCGAGAAGGAAATTCGTCGCAACGTCGAGACCTGCGCGGTCACGGAACTGGCCCGCTTCCGGCGCGGCACCGCAGCCCTGCCCCACATTTCCAACCTGGCCACCCTGCTGGGGCTGCTGGGAACCATTCACGGCCTCATCATTTCATTCTCGGGCATGCAGGCCGTGGACGCGGCGGCCCGCCAGGCGGCCCTGTCGAAGGGCGTGGCGGTCGCCTTCTACAACACCTTCTTCGGGCTGACCGTCGCCACCATCACGGTGGTTGCCTACCTGCTGGTTTCGGCGAAGCAGAACCGCGAGATGACCCGCATGGAGCAGGCCACGGCGGCCCTGGTGGATCGGCTGCTCACGAGCCCGGAGACGCGGGGGGCGCCCGCCCGCAGCGGATTGGCAGGGGCAAGGTAGCAGCCATGTCCGGCGGCGGCGATTCCGGCGAAGAAGCGGTAGGCCCGCGCACGAATGTGTTCGGCGAGGCCCCGGTCGCGCTCGTGCAGCTCAATCTGACCGCGCTGATGGACATCCTGTCGAACCTGCTGTTCTTCCTGCTGGCCGCGTTCGGCGCGACCATCGTGATGGTCATCAACGGCACGGTTCCGGTGCAATCCGCCGAGGACAGCGACGTGGCCGACATGAAACGCGCCGTGACCGTGAACGTGTCGCTCCAGAAAGACGGGTTCCGGGTGGCCGCGCTGGGCACTGCCTTTTCGCAGGAAGAGCTGGACGCAATGGCGCGCCAGATCCCCTTGCACGGGTCGACACACGACTTTGCCAAGCTGACCCTGGAGTTGCGCGACATCAAGCAGCACTATCCCAAGTCGGACACGGTGATTTTGACCCCAGACACGGGCGTGAAGTACGAAGTCCTGGTTCGCACCATGGACGCGGCTCGTGAATACGAGGCCAAGCAGGGAAAAACCATTCAAACGGTCGGGCTGTTTCCGACCGTTGTTGTCTCCACGGTGGTGAAATGAGCTTCGGCACACGCAGCGTATTCGGCGGTCAGGCCAGTGGCGGTACGCCGGTAGTCGCCCTGAACCTGACCGCGCTAATGGACATTCTGTCCAACTTGTTGTTCTTCCTGCTCGCGGCCTACGCTGCCCAAGCCACCGAGGTGGAAAACAAGTCCGAACTGCTCCTGCCCTCATCGACCAGCCAGGTACGCCTGCAACTGCAGTTGACCATTTCGATCACCCAGTCGGCCATCCAGGTCGCCGATGTTCCGGTGGCTCGCGTCGCCAAGGGCCTCCTGGCCGATCCGGTAGACGAGGACGGCAGGATCCCAGGGCTGTACGCCAAGCTGGTCAGCATCAAGGGCAACCGCGCCCAGTCCGGGCAGGAGCAGAACTCCGAGGCCAGCGGGATTCTCCTACTGGCCGACAAGGATACGGATTCCGATGTGGTCAGCAAGGTGCTGAAGACCGCTGGGCACGCCGGATTCGTGAACGTCCGTTTCGGGGTCATTGCACAGTAGCGCGCCAGAGGCGCGCGATTTCGGCGGCGATGTCGTCGCGGGTGCGGCCGTCGGTGTCGATCACCTCATGAGCCATGGCCTGGTACAAAGGCGTGCGTCGCTGCATGACTTCGCTGACTTCGTCGGTGAAACTCTTTCCGCCTGTGAGAGATGGTCGATTGCTGTCGCCCCCGATGCGCGCGACGATGGTAGCGGGCGTGGCCCGCAGCCAGAAGATGTGTCCGTGCTCGCGCAAGGCCGCGACGTTGGGTTTGCGCTCGACCACCCCGCCGCCGCAGTCGAGGATCTGTCCATCCTGGGCGCCCACGCGCCGGCAGATCTGTTCTTCCAGGTCGCGGAAATGATCCCAGCCGCGTTCGGCAACTAGAGCAGGAATGGGTTGGCCCGCCAGCCGGACGATTTCGGCGTCCAAGCTCACCACCGGCCGGTTCAGCATCCGACCCAGCCGGCGCGCGATCACGCTCTTGCCGGTTCCCCGGTAGCCCACCAGCACGAGATTCATAGCCGCGCTTCCAACACCCGGCGCATGATCTCCATCGGTGCGGGCTGGCCCGTCCAGCGCTCGAACTGCAACGCGGCCTGACCCAGGAACATCTCGGTCCCTTCGATCACGCGGCACCCTGCCGCGGCGGCATCGCGCAGGAGCAGGGTCCGGCGCGGGTTGTACACAGCATCGAAAACCACCAGGCCGGAACGCAAGCGCTCGCGCGGCACCAGGCTGCGCTCAGTCTCGGGGTTCATGCCCACCGGCGTGCAATGCAACAGGATCTGAGCCTTGGCCAGGCCAGCGGCCAGGCTCGTGTCGGTCAGCAACTCGGACCCGACGGCGCAGCCCGTGCGCTCGGCCACGTCACGCGCCAAGCGCGCCAGCTCGTCCTCGATGGCGCCCAGAATGACCAGCTCGGCCGGCTTGGCAGCCATCCCAATCGTGATGGCCAGGGCTCGGGCGGCCCCCCCTGAACCCAGCATCAGCACCCGACGGCCAGCGGGATCAGCTCCCGCCTGGCGTAGCGCACTGAGAGCGCCCAGCCCGTCGACGTTGCTGCCACGCAAACGACCGTCCTCACTGACCACGGTGTTGATGCAGCCGATGGCCCTAGCCATGTCATCGACGTCGTCGACCAGGGCCAAAGCAGCCACCTTGTGCGGCATGGTGATGGAAAGGCCGCGGTAGTCTAGCGCTCGGGCGCCGACAAAGGCCTCGGCCAGCCGCGCCGGCTCCACATCGTGCGCGACATAGACCAAGGGCAAATTGAGAGCTTCGAAAGCGGTGTTGTGCAAGGCAGGCCCGACCGAATGGCGCGCGGGAAACCCGAACAAAGCGCAAACCCTGAAGTTGGCATCGATACGAGTCATGACGAATCTCGCCTCTTCATAACATGGCTGACGCCAGACCGTCGCGCGCGCCGAACCCGGGATTCGGCCTAGTTCACGACGATGTTGTTGATGACGGAGTTGTTGTCGTCGCAGGCATTCTTGCCGGAATTGCACAGGACCTGGCTCACGCCGCCGGCTCCAGTCTGGCCGGTTCCGGCCCCGCCCTTCGGTCCCATGACGACCTCGAGAACCACCAAGGTTCTGTTGTCGAAACCGGTTCCCTCGGACCTCACCACCACCATCTGGTTGCCATTCACGGCAGGACCGTCGACCACGTACTTGCCCATCCGGCATTCCGCGGTGTCGTTGCGAACATAGACGGTGTAGCTGCCCATGAAGGCATTGGGCGCGCCATGGGGGTTGTCGCCGGGTATCGGCTCGGTGCGAGACACGCTGGTGGGATAGGACACCTTGTACAGGGGAACCCCGGCCGCGTCTCGCATGATGGCGCCTCGTCCGACCGGCTGGCCTCTGCTATCGAGCGAGTTTGGGATCTCGTCATGCAGGTAGGCCACATGTCCGGCACTACCCAGCATGGCTGGAAAATCGACCTGAGACGGACCATTCAGAATATCGCGCGCGCGTTCGAGCCCTGCCTCGGCCACGTACAAGGCCTGGTTGCGCAGGTTGGTGTTGGCGGCCATCTGGACGTTGCCCCCAGTCAGAAACACGCCTGTCAGACCGATTCCCAGAAGGCCGATCATGGCCAGCATCACGATGACGAGAACCGCGCCAGCCTGCCCGTCTCGGCCAGCAACTGAATTGCCTGCAGCCGAAACGTCCCGGCGAGCGGGTCGCAATGAATAGGGCATCGAGCAGACCTATATGCCTAGGTATCGACAGGCGGGGCTACCAGCTAAAGGCCGCCTTGCCACTGTGCCGCCACACGCTACATTTCACCTCGAGGACTCTCATGGCCGAACGGGATCCAGTTTGCGGAATGATGGTCGATCCCGCGAAAGCGGCCGGGCAGCACGAATACAAGGGTGCCCTCTACTATTTCTGCAACCCGTCTTGTTTGGCGCGTTTCAAGGCCGAGCCGGACAAGTTCTTGACGCCCAGCCTTCGGCCCATGGGGATGGCCGGAATGGGCTTGATCAAGTTGGGCGGGCCGCGCCTGGCAGTCGGTCCGGCGCAGACGGCGGCGGTGCCGCGACCAGCCGCGGGGCTGCGCTACCTGTGCCCGATGGACGAAGGCGTGGTGAGCGACCGGCCCGGCGCCTGCCCGAAGTGCGGCATGGCCCTGGAGCCCGAGGTCGTGTCGCTAGAAGACGCGCCCAACCTCGAGCTGGCAGACATGACCCGCCGGTTCTGGATCGCGCTCGGCTTGTCAGCACCGCTGGTCATCTACGGCATGGCTGAGATGGTACTTGGGCATACGGCTTTGCACGTCCTGCCGACGCGCGCGCTGGCGCTGATCCAGATGGCGCTGGCCGCGCCTGTGGTGCTGGGAGCGGGCTGGCCGCTCTTGCAGCGAGCGTGGCATTCGATGGTACGGCGTAGCCCGAACATGTTCACGCTCATCGGGTTGGGTACTGGGACGGCCTTCGGGTTCAGCGTGATAGCGGCGCTGCTTCCTGGTGTGCTGCCAGCTGCATTCCGCAAGACAGGGGCGTCTGCACCGCTCTACTTCGAGCCGGCGTCGGCCATCACCACCCTGGTGCTCTTGGGCCAAGTCTTGGAATTGCGAGCCCGCCAGGCCACCGGCAGCGCCATCCGCGCGCTTCTGCGCCTGGCCCCGAAAAACGCGCGCTTGGTTGCGCCGGACGGCTCGGAAGGCGACGTTCCTGTCGAGCAGGTGCAGCTAGGAAATCGACTGCGGGTGCGGCCAGGTGAGCGGGTGCCGGTCGACGGCGTGGTCGTGGAAGGCACAAGTGCGCTCGACGAATCCATGATCACCGGCGAATCCTTGCCCGTGGACAAGGCGGCCGGCAGCCAGGTCACGGGCGGCACACAGAACGGCTCGGGCGGCTTTGTCATGCGCGCCGAGCGCGTGGGTGCCGGCACCCTGCTGGCTCAGATTGTGCGGCGGGTGGGCGAAGCCCAGCGCAGCCGCGCGCCCATTCAGCGGGTGGCTGACCGCGTGTCGGCGTGGTTCGTGCCGACGGTGGTGGTCGCGTCGCTGCTCACCTTCGTCATTTGGGCGCTGCTCGGACCCGAGCCGCGACTGGCCTATGCTCTGGTGAACGCGGTCGCTGTGCTCATCATTGCTTGCCCCTGCGCGCTGGGCCTAGCCACGCCCATGTCCGTGATGGTGGGCATGGGTCGCGGCGCGGCCGCGGGCGTGCTGGTACGCGACGCTTCGACGCTGGAAACCCTGGCCCGCGTCGACACGTTGGTGCTCGACAAGACCGGGACCCTGACCGAAGGCAAGCCCAGATTGTTGGGCGTGCGCGCAGCGGGCTTCGCCCCGGACACGGTGCTCGCGCTTGCAGCCAGCCTGGAGCGCGCGAGCGAGCACCCCCTGGCTGCGGCGATCGTGCGCGGCGCCGAAGAGAAAAAACTGGTCTTGTGGTCACCGCAAGACTTCCGTTACCAGGCGGGCCGCGGCGTCAGCGGTCAGGTGGACGGTCACGCTGTTCTGGCAGGCAACGAGAGTTTCTTGCGCGAGGCGGGCGTCGATGGGGCGCCGCTGGTGGCATTGGCCGAAGGGCCTCGCAGCCAAGGTCACGCCGTCGTCATAGTGGCGATCGACGGCAAGCCCGCTGGTGTGCTCGACCTGGCCGACACCGTCAAGTCCTCCGCGGTCGAGGCGCTCGCCGGTCTGCGGGCCGAGGGACTGCGCCTGGTGATGCTGACCGGCGACCACCGCGCCTCGGGCCAGGCCATCGCCAAGGAACTGGGCATCGCCGAGGTGCTGGCCGAGGTGAGCCCGGGCGCCAAGGCCGACGCCATCAAGCAGCTCCAGGCCCAAGGCCGAGTGGTGGCCATGGCTGGCGACGGTGTCAACGATGCGCCGGCGCTGGCGCAAGCCCAGGTCGGCATTGCCATGGGCAGCGGCACCGACGTAGCCATCGAAAGCGCCGGCATCACCCTGGTCAAGGGCGACCTGCGCGGGATCCTGCGCGCCCGGCGTCTCAGCCGCGCCACCCTGGGCAACATCCGACAGAACCTCTTCTTCGCTTTTCTCTACAACGCCATCGGCGTGCCCCTGGCGGCCGGCGTGCTCTATCCGGTGTTCGGCCTGCTGCTCTCGCCCATGATCGCGAGCGCTGCCATGAGCCTCTCGTCGGTCTCGGTCATCGGCAACGCGCTCCGGCTGCGCAAACTGGACTTGTGACAGTCCCCTGTCTTTCCGGGGGTTGCTGGTGCGGTCGGGGAGATTTGAACTCCCACAGTATTACTACCACCAGAACCTGAATCTGGGCATGCCTGGCACAATCCGCATTGAAAACAATAGCTTATGAGCAACAGGGAGCATCGAACAGTTACCCACGGCGCTGCAATGCCTCGATTCTGCTCAGGATTTCTGGGTAACTTTTTCCGAAGGGACTGCCGACCTTCTCCCTACCCCACCAGTTTTTCCACCGCCGAACTTTCTGGCCCCCGTATGATGTTCTTCGGGACCGGCGCCAAAGTGCCCGAGGAACTGTCGCTGGCGAAGGGCAATGCGCGGGCCGCGCGCATTGCCGCCAATCGTGCGATGTCCTGCGAGCGCTGTGTGGGCCAGCGAGCCAGCCTTCCGGGAGAGCAAATTCCGCACTGATTCCCGTGGTGACGCTGTTGCGAACAAGAAGTTCATAATGTCTTCGCACACAGCACACAACCGTGACGTGCGCCCGGCGAGAGCCGGCGCGTTGTGCGGCGCCAGATGCCCTGGTATCCTTCTGCCGGCTCGAAAGGATGGACGCGAACTATCATCTGCAAACCGGCCAAGTCCTGGCCCGCTACCAGATTGTGCGGACAATTGGCGAGGGCGGAATGGGAACCGTCTATGAGGCCTTCCATCCTGGCCTAAAGAAGCGCTTCGCGATCAAGACATTGCTTGCCTCGATCGCGCAGATCCCCGAGGCGCGTGCACGCTTCCTGCGTGAGGCTGAGGTTGCCGCACGGATCAACCATCCCAACGTTGTACGGGTAACCGACGTCGGCACCGACGGTGAGATACCGTACATGGTGATGGAGTTTCTCGAAGGGCTCACCCTGGGTAGTCTGCTGGCCACCCGCGGGCCCTTGGAGATCATCGAAACGATGGACATCATCCTGCCGGTCATTTCGGCCGTAGCAGCGGGTCATGCCCAAGGAATTGTTCACCGCGATCTCAAGCCGGAAAACATCTTCCTCACGCAGGGATCGTGGGGCGAACTCGGTCCCAAGGTGCTCGACTTTGGTGTCTCGAAGCTGATCGGGGATGCGTCGTCTGTGGCGCTGACCGGGACCATGACGGTGCTGGGCACGGCCGCCTATATGTCCCCCGAACAGGCCCGCGGTGCGCGCGCAGTGGACCACCGGAGCGATCAGTACGCCCTGGGCCTCATCGTGTACGAGATGCTGACGGGAACGCGGGGCCACCCGGGCGAGAATCCTTTCGAGGTCCTCCACAACATCGCGACTCGCGCGATTGTTCCGCCCCGGGAGTACAGGCCTGACTGTCCGCCGGCGCTGGAAGAGATCGTGATGTGCATGCTGGCGTCTGCTCCTGAACAGCGCTTTCCCTCGCTGCTGGAGGTTGGGGCGGCGCTCTTGGCCTTCGCCAGCGACAAGGTCCGCCTCACCATGGGGGACGCCTTTCGCCACCATTCAACGACGGCCGTGCTACCGGCGGTTGAATCCGGTGTCGGTTCTCAAGGCCCGGCACGGCCCCCCTCGACGCCATCGGGGCCGGCCGTCGGCACCAGGCTGCTTCCCACCGGGCAGGAGCGGCTGGCGGCAGCCAGCCGACGACACCCAAGCGACGCCTCGACCACCGCTCCGGAAACACGCGGCTCGCGTGGGCGTCCCCTTTTGATCGGCGTGACCGCAGCCGGCATCGTTTTCCTCGGTGTTGTTGTTTGGGTCTTGCAGCGCAATCCATCGCCGGCCGTCCCTGCCAAGACCACCGCCACGTCACCCCCCGCTCGGGCCGAGCCGCCCGAGCCCGCTCCCCCGCCCACGAGAACCATCGACGTCACAGCGATCCCATCGGAAGCAGCTCTGTCTCTCGACAACGGCACACCGGTGAACGGCCATCTTCACACCACCGTGCCGGCCGATCGCGAGTCTCACGTCCTTCGGGTCTGGGCGCCGGGGTACCAGACCAGGACGATTTCGCTTGGGCCCGACGACAGCCTCCCGACGCAGGTTCGCCTCGACCCTGCCCCGCGATCGACTGCCAGCGAGGAACGCGACCGCGCCCCTCACAATGTGACTGCCGCCAAACCAAGAAAGGTCGTCGCGCCATCTGACAAAGCGCTGCGTGGCAAGAAACGTGGCAACGACGACGCTTCACCAGCGACGAAATGGTGATCCAGCCGGGGCCACCTAGTAGGTGACAGCAAGGGCCGATCACGTGGCGCACCACAGGCGGTTTCGAATGCCGTGGGTGGTAGCTCTCTTCACCACGCCTATTGCGCCAGGCAAGATGTGCTGGCAATCTCCGGTCGTCCTCATCATGGTCGGAAAGTGGTCTATGTCCGTGCTGTTGGCCGAGATCTTCGCGGCATCGCCGGCGTGTGCCCACGCGCCAGAGCCCTGTCCGACGCCGGAACCCATCCGCGTGAGCATCCGCGCCTCGGATCGACTCAACCCAGGCGAGAGTGGGGAATCGCTCGCCACCACGGTGAGGGTCTACCAACTCAAGGATGTGAGCAAGCTGGAAGCGGCCACTTTGGAGCAACTTCTGGACAATGATCGGGCCGTACTGGGCGACGATCTGGTTTCGGCCAGCGAACTCACACTCTACCCGGGTGAAGCGGCCGTGCCATCGCTGAGTCGACGCGAGGGAGCGGTCTTTCTCGCCATGGTCGCGTTTTTTCGCCATCCATCGGGATCAGCCTGGCGGGTTGCGAGCAAGTTGGCCCCGCCTGATGCTCAGTACTGCCATGCACCCGGCGGCGGGAAAGCGGAGGTCGGGCGGCCAGCGGTGCGTTTCGGGCTGGTGGACGCCCGCGTGGAGTTGCAGTGATGGCAGCCGTGAACGTCCCGCATAGAGTCGTCTGGTCGGAAGGGATGCTGGTTTCTCCTCAGCATCTGCAGCAGGCGGACCTGTACCACGAACGGCTGCTGGACCGACGGCTGGCCGCGCTGGCACCGCAGACATGGGGCATCCTGTCTCTCGAAGTGGATCAGGGCGCACTGGCAGCCGGAGACTTGCGGGTGAGCCGCTTCGTCGGCATTTTGCCCGACGGCCTCTGCCTGGACTTTGCGGCTGGCGATCCCGAGGCCCCGGCCGCGCGTCCGATTGGCACGCACCTTGCGCCAGCCCAGCCGGTTCTCGAGGTGTTTCTCGCTGTGCCCAAGGAGCGCGACGGAATTCCCAGCGTGGCCGCCGAGACCGAGGGCAGCAACGAGCCCGCCGCCGGAGTTCAACGTACGCGCTTTAGTGTGGCCAGTCGGCCGGTGGGTGACATGACCGGGGAGTCGGCTGACCTGCCGATTGCGTTCGCCCGGCGCAACGTCTCGCTGCTGTTCGGCGACGAGGCCCGCGATGATTTCGATTCCATCAAGATCGCTGAGATTCTTCGCAACGCCAGCGGCGTGCCGGTCGTGAGCGAAGCCTTCATCCCCTCGGTGCTGTCCATCGCGGCCTCGCCCTTCTTGTCCAGCGGCGTGCGCCGGCTGCTCGCGCTCATGACTGCCAAGCAGCGCCAGCTTTCGCAGGAGCGCCGGCAGCGTGACGCCGTGACGGTGGAATTCGGGGCCGGGGACGTGACCCGCTATGTGCAACTCTCAGCTTTGAACGCGGGCATTCCCCTGCTCGTGCACGCTGGTCGCGACGGCGAAATGAACCCGCGCGAACTCTACTTCTTCCTCATCCAGATCGCCGGCCAGCTTTCTACCCTGGTGCCCGATGCGGATCCCTCGTCATTCCCGGCTTTCAACTTCACCGATCTGCGCTCCACCTTCGAGGAGCTTTTCGCGCTTCTCACCAGTCTCTTGCGCGCCAGTGTGCGCGAGGCCTGCGTAGCCGTGCCCATGGACGTGCGGGAAGGACTGCACGTCGGCAACCTAAGCGACGAGCGCATCGTGAAGTGTTGCCAGTTTGTCCTGGCGGCCCACGCGCCGGGAATCTCCGAGGAGCAACTGGCGCGCGATCTGCCGGGCCGGGCCAAGATCGCGTCCTTCACTCAATTGCCTTTCCTCTTGCGATCCGCCACGCGCGGGCTCAGCCTGCAGGTCACCCACCGCCCGCCCGCTGAGGTTCCGGTGCGGCCGCAGGTGGCCTATTTCCTTATTGATGTGGCCGGCGGGACCGAGCACTGGCGCCAGGTCCTCAACGAGCGCAGCCTGGCCATCTATCTGCCGCCGCCCTATGATCCCGCGAAGGTCAAGCTCGAGATCTTTGCCATTCCGGGCAAGGTCTAAGGGGAGCGATGGACTTAGTTCATGACCTGACCAGTGAGTGCTTGGGCGCCATCGGCCGCTTGCGCGCGCTCGATGAGCCGGTAGCCTCCCCGGAGGCCGTGCAGGCCCGCCTGCGAGCCTTGGTGGAGACCTTCAAGGAACGTGCGCGCCGCGCGGGCCTTGCCGAGAAGGATACGCAGGACAGCGCCTACGCCCTGGTCGCCCTCATGGACGAGATGGCGTTGCGCGCGCCGGAGCCGCTGCGCGGATTCTGGATGAACCAGCCGCTGCAGCTCCACTTTTTTGGTGAGAACCTGGCGGGTGAGGGCTTCTTCGCCCGCCTGGACGGCCTGCTGGCAGATGGGCGTCGGCTGGTCGTCCTGCGCGTTTACCACCTCTGCTTGTTGTTCGGGTTCCAGGGCAAGTACGGTTTCCCCGGTGGAGAGGTCGAACTCATGCGCGTTGCCGAGAGCGTGCGCAATCAGGTGCAACGGAACCAGGAGGAGCCCAGTGCGCTTTCGCCGGCGGGCGAGGCACCTGACGAGCCTCTGCTTCGCAGCGCCAGCCGTAACGTCCTGCTCTGGGTGTCTCTCGGGGTCTTCGCCCTGGCTCTTGCGGTTTTCGTGGGCCTGCGGGTCTCATTCGATCACCAAGTCGGCGACCTCTCTAGCCGCGTGGACGAGATAGCGCCGTAGGGGTCACATCGTGCTCAAGTACATCGTCGGGCTCATCTTCATCGCGCTGACGTGGGCGGCCGCTCTCGTGTTCCGAGGGGTGACGCCTTTGTTTTGGGGGGCCATCATCGTGACCGTCGTGGTGGCGATTGGCCTGGCCACCATCGATGTCGTTCGGATGCTGGCAGCGCGGCGCGCGTCCTCTCTGTTGGAGAAAGGCCTTAGTGACCAGGCGGGCTCGGATGGCATCCGGCCCGATCAGCAGGCCGAGATCGCCGCCATGCAGGCGGAATTCCAGAAGGCCTTGCACAGCCTCAAGTCTTCGCGCTTGGGGCACAAGGGCGGCGACGCCCTGGGTGCTCTGCCCTGGTATGTGATCATTGGGCCGCCAGGGGCCGGCAAGACCACGGCGCTGCGAAGCTCGGGCTTGCCATTCCCTCATGCCAAGGGGGGACGAGTGCGTGGCGTGGGCGGGACGCGCAATTGCGACTGGTGGCTAACCAACGACGCCGTCATCTTGGATACGGCCGGCCGCTGGGCTACGCAGGAAGACGACCGAGAAGAATGGCTGGCGTTTCTCGACTTGCTTCACCAGACGCGGCCGCGCAAGCCAGTGAACGGCATTCTGGTCGCGGTGAGCCTATCCGATCTGCAGGGCGAGGTGGATGAGATTGCGGCCTTGAGCAAGGCCCTACGCGAGCGAGTCGACGAGGTGATGGGGCGACTGGAAATGGTGCTGCCTGTGTACCTGCTGGTCACCAAGTGCGACCTTGTCCCGGGATTCGTTGAGATGTTCAGCGATTTGCGCGACAAGGAGCGCGGCCAGATCTGGGGCTTCACCCTGCCGCTCTTGGCCACCGCAGATGAGCGGCTCGATATGTTCGGCGAGCATCTGGACGAGTTGTGCGACGTCATCGAGCAGAAGGCCGTGGTGCGGATGTGCGACGAACGGCGGGTGGAGGCTCGCTTCTCCATCTTCGAGTTCCCGCCACAGCTCGCAACTCTCCAGCAGCCCCTGACCGATCTGGTGACGGATCTCTTCGCGGAGAACGTGTACCAAGACGCCCCCATCATGCGTGGGGTTTACTTCACCAGTGGCACGCAGGAGGGCCGTCCCATCGACCGGCTCATGAAGTCGGTGGCGGAGGCCTTCGGCGTCTCGGCGCGAGCAGCGGCCGTGGCGGTGACCAAGCCCAAGAGCTACTTTCTGCGCGACCTCTTCATCGAGGTGGTTTTCCCAGATAAGGACGTCGCCGTTAGGAGCGCCCGGGTTCTGGTGCGACAGCGTATCAGACGCCTGGCGCTGACCGTCTGTGCGCTGGCGGGAGCGGCCGGGTTCCTCTTCTTGCCGGTCCGGTCGTACAGCACGAATCGAGATTTCATCCACGAGGCACGCCGCTTCGTCGACAAGCTGGCGGCCGGGCGGCAGGGCCGGGAGGCCCCCCCTTTGCCCTCGGCCGGGACGCTGGAATCCGTCGATGCCATGGCTAAGACCCTGGAAACCGACGGCGATGGCTCGGTTCTTTTTCCCCGTTCTGCCGTCAACCAGAGTCTACGAACAACCATCGAGCGCCTAGTCGTGCGGCCAATTCTGCGCGCGGATGTGGCCAAGGTCGCTAGGCTCGCGCCCGCGGAGTTGACGGACGCCCTGGTGCTGCACCTGCTGCTCACCGAACCCAAGCAACCCGACGAGCCCACGCCCCGCACCGCGCGCTGGGCGGAGGCGGCCAAGCGCGCTGGGCAGGAAGCGGCGGCCTGCTGGGAGAGCCTGACCGGGCCGATGGCGGTCTCGCGGGCTCCGCGCGTGGTGGAGAGCCTGGTGCGCTTCTACGCGGCGGGGATTCAGGATCCCGCCGATCTCATCGACCGGGAGCGGAAGTTTGTAAGCGCAGCCCGCGCCACGCTCATCGGGGCCGGCGAGGATCCACTGGCCGAGCTGATCAACGACCCGGCCATGCCGCGCGACTTGAAGTTGGTCGACGTGCTGGGAGGCGCGGTGATGTTCTTCCAGGTCGAGGAAGGACAGAAGCGGCCAGGAGCCGCGGTGCGCGGCGCCTTCACGCCGGCCGGCTACCGCGTGGTCAAGCAGCGACTGGAGCAGTTGCAGAAGGCCGAGGATCTGGAAGAGGATGCGTGGATCCTCGGCAAAGAACGCAAGGCCAAGGATGCGAAGGCCATCGCGCGAATCAAGACGGAATACTTCGCTCAGTATCTGGGTGCCTGGAAGACGTTCCTGTTGACCTTGGCCGTGCGCGAGCCAGCCACGTTGGAGCAGGCCCGCACGCTCTGCAAGAGGCTCGCGCTCGAGAAGCCCTTCGAAACCATCTGGCACAACCTGGGAGAGAATCTGAGTCTCAAAGACGAATCGCTGGCGGGCAAGGCCCTTGGCATGCTCAAGGGCACGGCGGACAAGGCGGGTGCTCCGGCTGGCAGCAGCGACATCTTGGAGAACCAGGATCCTGGGGCGAAGCAGGTGGCGGCGGAGTTCGATGCTCTGCTGCGCTTTGGATCGGTGAAGCCCAGCGGTTTCGATCAATACAACCAGATCTTGGGGGAGATCGCGTCGGCCATGGGCGACCAGGGCACGCCGGAGCCGAAAGCATTCCAGGGGGTGTTGCGGGCCCAGCGAGCCAACCTGTCCTCCTTGATGGCCCGCTATAACGACCGGGGCTGGGAGCAGGGCTTGCTGGAACGTATCTTGATGCCGCCCTTGCGCGGGGCAGAGGTGGCCATCGTGGGAGCGAGCGCGGAGTTGGCCAATCGCAAGTGGTGCGAAACCGTGGTGGTGGCCTACGACGATCTGCTGGCGGGAAAGTTCCCCTTTGCCACTGGCAAGGCGACCGGCGAGGCCCGGCTGGCCGATGTGGAAAAGTTCTTCCAGCCGGCTACGGGTGTTCTCTGGCAGTACTTCGCCGATTCGCTGCAAGCCGACATCGAGCGAGTGGGCTCGATTTTTCGGGTCAAGGAGGGGGCCTCGGTCAGATACAAAGACGATTTTCTCAAGTTCTGGTCGCGCGCGCAGGACATGTCGAGCCGGCTTTTCGCCAAGGATCCGGGAAAACTCGGCATGCCCGTGGAGGTTCGCATTCGGCCGTCGGCGCAGTATTCGAAGATCGTCCTCGACAGTGGCACCACGAAGGTCGTGGGCTTCAATGCGGTAGAACGCTGGGATCAGATCCTGTGGCCATCCCGGCGCGCGCTCGTGCGCCTGTATGTGAAATCCGACGAAGTGGAATCTCTTGGCCTGCGCGAGGACAGCGACTGGGCCCTGTTTCACCTGCTGGGCCAAGGCGGAAGCGCCAGCCGAAACGGGGATGTGCTCTCTCTCTCGTTCGCGCCCACGCTTGGCCAGGGAAGGGTGCAGATCGACTTCAAGCCCGACGTCCTGCGCGACCTGTTCGCGCGCTTCGTGCTTCCACGTAGCATCACCCCCGGGGCTGCCGCGTGTCGCAAGTAATGTCCGCTGGGCCCGCTGCAGTGGGACTTTTTGGGAAAATTCCCGCCGAGCGCGACTTTGTCCGAGTCAACGCTGGTACGTTCTTGCGGGCCGGCCTCGACCGTTGGTTTCAGGAAGGGATCGAGCACCTGCAGCGCGAGCGTACCCACCTGCCCGCAGAACCGGCGCATTTTCTGCTGTCTCCGGCCGCAGGCGCGCCGGCGTTCGTCGGGGTTCTTGCGCCGGGCGAGGACGCCCTTGGCCGCGCCTTCCCCGTGGTCATTTTTGCGGCGCTGGATTCGCATGTGGTGCGTGAGGGATTTCCTTTTCTTCCCGTGTGGCTCGCAAGCTTTTGCGAGGCGGGTGCCCGATTGGCTACAGCCGCGCACGGGCTTGCCGCTGCTCAATTAGCGGCCGAGATCGAGACTCTAGCGTCCGGGTTACGGCCGGCTGTCCAGTCGCCGGACATCATCACGCACTTGGCCCGGTCGAGCTGCTCTGACCTTCGAGCAGCCGTGGGCGGGTCGCCCGAGGCGGTGGCCTACGCCCTCACCACACCGATTGTGGCGTGTTCTCAAGCAAGAGCGCCTGGCTCGCCCGCTCGCGTTCTGGTGCTTGACTGCCCGGCTCCCACCGACGAGCTACGCGCCTTCTGGCTGGAACTCGTGGGTCGGCATCTGGGCGCCAAGGTGCAGATTCCGCAGTTCCTGTGGACGCGAGACAGTGGAAGGCTGCTCGTCGCGCTCGGTCCGGCCCCGAGCCTGATGCTTGCGTACTTGGCCGACCCCGATCACAAGGGAACCCGCCGCTGGCCGCTGCTAACCTCCAGCCAGACCGCGCGCGCTGGCGCAATGGAGAAGCTCTCGCCTTCCCAACGTCAGGTGCTGGCGGCTCAGGACGCGTCGTTGGCCGACGTCTTGCTTGTGTTCTCCGACGTCTAGACTTGTTGGCGCGCACTGTCAATCCCAAGTCTTGACAGACTCGTCGCGTTGGCGGCTAATTGGTTTCGCTGTAGACACCCGCATGGCCCTCACCCTGAAAGATATCGAGTCTCTCCTCCAGCCTGTGGCTGGTGCGAATCCCTGCGGGGCTGACATCGAGTACGATCCAGCATTCTTGGATCTGGAGCGTTTGGTCCAAGGCAAGGCTGAGCAACAGATAGGGACGACGGTCGTGGCGGCAGAGGAACCTGACTGGCCCGCCGTAGCCAGGGCGGCCGCCGCGCTCCTGCTCAAGACCAAGGATCTCCGGATCGCCTTCAACTTGACTCGGGCCTGGCTCCACACTGACGGGTTCGCGGGTCTGCGTGATGGGCTGGCTGTACTGCGCGGACTGGTCGAGCGCTACTGGGATGGGTTCTATCCCCGGCTGGATCCCGATGAGGGAAACGACCCCACGTTCCGGATCAATGTCCTCATGGGGCTGTGCGATCCAGCGGCGGTCATGGATTGGTTCCGCATGGTCCCCTTAGTGGCGGCTCGCTCTTTTGGCCGATTCAGTACGCGGGATCTAGCCGTGGCGTCGGGCGAGCTGCCGGCCCAGGGCGGCGTGGAGCCGCCCCAGAGTTCGGCGATTGATGGGGCCTTTGCCGAATGCCCGGTCGCGGATCTGCAAGCAACGGCGCAGACTCTGCGCGAGGCCCTCGATCACCTGGCCGCGCTTGAGACGTCCGTCGGTACCCGAGTGGGTGTGGCCCAAGCGCCAAGTTTCTCGAAGTTGTCCGGACTGGTTAGCCAGGCCCACAAGATCCTAGTGGCTCGTCTGGACCGGCGCGGCGTGACGGCTGCGCCGCTGCCCGGTGTTTCACCCGGCGATGCGACTGTTGCTGATGCGGGGCCGCAGGCGCAGACTCCGGTGCCAGGGGTGATCACCTCGCGGGAAGACGTGGTTCGGCTTCTCGACCGCATGTGCGAGTACTACGAGCGGAGCGAACCATCGAGCCCCATTCCGCTCTTGCTAAGAAGATGCAAGCGGTTGGTCTCGGCGAATTTCTTGGACATCGTCCGTGACGTCGCGTCGAATGCCGTTGACCAAGTGGAGACATTGTGCGGCCCGCAAAAATAGACGGTAGCGCGATGATCGCCAGAGATCTGGCGGTTCCGACAAATTTGATGTAGGTGGATATCATGAGCAACAGCGGACAGAAGTTCATAGCGCGGAATCGTGCCCCACGCGTCCAGATCGAATACGACGTGGAGCTCTACGGTTCGGAGAAGAAGGTCCAACTTCCCTTCGTGATGGGGGTGATGTCTGATCTCTCCGGCAATCCCAAGGAGCCGCTGGCTCCGGTTGCCGATCGGAAGTATGTCGAGTTTTCGGTCGACAACTTCGACGATCGTCTCAAAGCGATTCAGCCGCGCGTGACATGCCAGGTGCCAAACACCTTGACAGGCGAGGGAAACATGGGCATGGAGCTCACCTTTGAAAGCATGGATGACTTCTCTCCTGAGGCCATTGCGCGCAAGGTGGGGCCGCTCAACGAGCTTCTGCAGGCTCGACGGCAGCTCTCCAACCTGGTCACGTATATGGATGGGCGGACTGGGGCCGAGGACCTGATTGCAAACGCCTTGCGCGATCCGACCTTGCTGCAGGCGCTTGCGTCGGCGCCCAAAGCCGAAGATAGCAAGCCCGACACGGGAAAGGACAAGTGAGGTTCTTTCATGGCTGATGCAAAACAAGAAACACAGGCCAAGGCCGGCGCAACAACCGCGCAGGTCTCCGAATTCGACGTTCTGATCAACAAGCAATTCAAGCCGCAGACCGACACCGCCAAACGAGAGGTGGAGAACGCTGTGCGGACACTCGCACAGCAGGCCCTGGCCAGCAGCCAGCTGATTTCCAGCGACGTGGTCGAGTCCATCCAAGCGATGATCGCCCAGATCGACAAGAAGATGAGCGAGCAGATAAACCAGATCATGCATCACCCTGATTTCCAGAAACTGGAAAGCGCATGGCGTGGTCTGCACTATCTCGTCTCGAACAGCGAGACCGACGACCAGCTTAAGATACGGGTGCTCAACGTCTCCAAGAAGGAATTGCACAAGACCCTCAAGCGTTACAAGGGCGCGGCTTGGGACCAAAGCCCGATCTTCAAGAAACTCTACGAAGAGGAGTATGGAACCCTGGGTGGAGAACCTTTCGGGTGTCTGGTGGGCGACTACTACTTCGATCATGGCCCCCAGGACGTTGAGTTGTTGGGCGAGATGGCCAAGATTTCCGCTGCCGCCCATGCCCCCTTCCTGACGGCGGCGGCGCCAACCGTCTTTCAGATGGAGTCTTGGCAAGAGCTGAGCAACCCACGCGACCTAACCAAAATCTTCCAGATTCCCGAGTATGCCGGGTGGCGATCGCTGCGCGAATCCGAAGACGCCCGCTTCCTCGGACTCTGCATGCCGCGCTTCCTTGCCCGGCGTCCGTACGGCGCCAAGACCAACCCGGTTGAGGCGTTCGACTTCGAGGAAGACGCCAATGGGCCCGACGTAAACAAGTACACTTGGGCGAATTCCGCCTACGCCATGGCGGTAAACATAAACCGCTCGTACAAGACTTACGGCTGGTGCTCGCGAATTCGTGGAATCGAATCGGGCGGTTCCGTGGAGGGCTTGCCCACGCACACCTTCCCCACCGATGACGGCGGGGTTGACATGCGCTGCCCAACCGAGATCGCCATCAGCGACCGGCGCGAAGCCGAGCTGGCCAAGAACGGCTTCATGCCTCTGGTGTACAAGAAGAACACCGACTTTGCTGCCTTCATTGGGGCGCAGTCCCTACAGAAGGCGGCAGAGTACGAAGACCCCGATGCCACGGCCAACGCTGCCTTGGCCGCGCGCCTGCCCTATCTGTTCGCTACCTGCCGCTTTGCCCACTACTTGAAGTGCATCGTTCGCGACAAGATAGGATCGTTCAAAGAGCACGCCGACATGCAGACGTGGCTGCAGAATTGGATCATGCAATATGTGGACGGCGACCCCGCGCATTCCCCCGAGTCGGTGAAGGCGCGCAAGCCGCTCGCCGCCGCCGAGGTTATCGTAGAGCCAGTCGAGGGCAATCCCGGATACTACTCTTCCAAGTTCTTCCTTCGTCCGCACTACCAGCTCGAAGGGCTCACCGTGTCATTGCGACTGGTGTCAAAGCTTCCGTCAGCCAAGGGGGGCTAATTCCCTCCGCGGCCAACAACCATTGGCAACATGAACATCTAGGAAGGAGTCAGGAGTATGGCGCACACGATTACGCTGAAGGTTGGCACAATCACGGGCGATTCGAAGGGTGTCGATCCGGATCCGAGCAAGAAACTGTCGGCGTCCAAGACCCACGTGAATGAAATCGATTGTCTTTCATGGCACTGGGGCATCAGGCAAACGTCCAAGTCCACCGCGGGAGGAGGGATGAGCACGGCCGACGTGCAGGATCTGACCGTCACCAAGTGGGTTGATTCGGCGACGCCCAACCTGCTCTCTAACTGCTTCAGCGCCCTCAAACAGCTAACGGGCGACAAGTACCAAGGCGTGGACGTTGGCGCTGTTCTGACCCTGTTCAAGAATGTGAACGGAAAACCCCTGGAGTTCATGGTCATAAAGTTACTGGGCAGCGTGATTGTTTCGTCCGTCAGCACGGGCGATGCTGGGCAAAATGACATGTACACCGAGACCGTAACCTTCAACTTCACAAAGTCCGTAGTGGTGTACACGAAGGACGACGGCAAGGCGTCGGAAACGCCCGTCAATATTGCATAGTCTTGGTTGGTTCTTGGGCGCCGCGCCATGGCTGAGCTGACGCCAAAGGAGCGACTTCAGCCCTCTCTGCTCGATCGACTCACTGATGACGATCCCGAACGGGCGACAGAGTCACGGGAAGCGCGGGTTCTGTCGCCCGCTCGTTTGAGAGAGTGTGTGCGCCGAGATTTGGCTTGGCTCTTCAACACGACGCGCATGGAGGCACTGCAAGACCTTGACGAGTTTCCCCTGGTCGCGCACTCGGTGCTGAACTACGGCGTGCCCGATCTTGCTGGTCGAACCGCTTCCAGTTTGGCCACCGCTGAATTGGAGCAGATGATCCGTCAGGCCATTCTCGACTTCGAGCCTCGATTGGATCGCAACTCGGTAAGCGTGCGGCTTGTCCTGGACAAGGACAAGATGGGTCACAATGCCCTGACTTTTGACGTGGAGGCGGAGTTGTGGGCTCAGCCGCTGCCGCTTCACCTGTTCTTGCGAACCGCAGTTGATCTGGAGGCTGGCAAGGTCGAGGTGACCGACCAAGGTGGCAAGGGGAGATCCTGATGGACCCCCGGCTGCTGGGCTACTACAACCGCGAACTGCAGTATCTGCGAGAGATGGGTGGGGAGTTTGCGCGCGAGTTTCCCAAGATCGCGGGCCGGCTTGGCCTGGAGTCGCTGGAGTGTTCTGACCCCTACGTGGAGCGTCTGCTCGAGTCGTTCGCTTTTCTGACCGCGCGGGTCCAGCTCAAGCTCGACGCCGAGTTTCCACGCTTCAGTCAGCACCTTCTTGAGATGGTCTACCCTCATTACCTTGCGCCCACGCCATCGATGGCCGTGCTGGAGATGCAACCCAATCTGTCTGAGGGCGCGCTGGCCGACGGGTTTCACATCGCGCGTGGGTCGGTCTTGCGTGCCCTCAGCGGCCGGCCTGCTGAGACCGCCTGCGAGTATCGCACCGCTCACGATGTGACCCTATGGCCGCTGGAGTTGGTGGGCGCCGAGTACACGTCTTTCTTGGCGGATCTCGGCTCCCTTCGGCTTCCCAGGAAGGGCAAGGCCGCCCTGCGGCTGCGGCTGCGCGCCGCAAGCGGGTTGACCATCGACCGCCTGGCGATTGGAAACCTGCCGGTCTTTATCCGCGGCGGCGACGAAATAGCCATGCGCCTCTACGAGTTGCTCATGTCCCACACCGTGGCGCTGGTTGTCGGCCCGGTAGGCCCTGGCCGCCGTGAAGGTCAGGTCATGGCCGATGCCGGAGTGAGCCCACTTGGGTTTGAGGATGATCAGGCGCTGCTGCCCTATGGCCCACGGTGCTTTCAGGGCTATCGGCTGCTGCAGGAGTACTTTGCCTTTCCCAATCGGTTCCTGTTCTTCAATCTTCAGGGGCTCGCCGATGCCATGCGCCGCTGCACCGATTCGGAAATGGAGATCGTCGTCGTCTTCGACGCCCAGGATCCGCGTCTGGAGAAGGCGGTCGGCATCGCTCAGTTCGCTCTTTTCTGCACGCCGGTGGTCAACCTGTTCCCCCGACGGGCCGATCGCATCCACCTGACCACGAGCGCAAACGAGTACCACGTGGTTCCCGACCGTACGCGGCCCATGGATTTTGAAGTTCACTCGGTGGCTGAGGTGGTGGGATATGGTACCGGCACAGACGAGAAGCAGGTCTTCCTTCCCTTCTGCGCGACCAGTGACCAGTCGCCGGTGGGCGACACAGCCTACTACACCCTCGATCGCCAGCCACGCATGCTCTCGACCAAGCAGCAAGTCGAGGGGGCTCGTTCGAGCTACGTCGGCAGCGAGGTTTTCCTAGCGCTGGTGGATCCCTATGAGGCACCCTTCCGATCGCAGCTGAAACAACTCTCAGTCACGGTTACCTGCACGAATCGCGATCTGCCGCTGCACCTACCCATCGGCCAGGGCTCAGGCGATTTTTCGTTGGAGTCCGGGGCCCCCGTGCTGGCGATCCGCTGCGTGGCGGGACCAACTGCGCCGCAGCCCTCGCACGCCCACGGGGACACGACCTGGCGATTGATCAGCCACCTGTCCCTAAACTATATGTCGATCACCGACGCAGCGGACGGTGGCGGGGCGTCAGCCTTGCGGGAGCTACTTGCGCTTTACGGTGATTCTGGGGAGGCTGTTACCCAACGGCAAATCGATGGCGTCCGCTCCGTGACGTCCCAATCTGTGACCAGGCGGCTACCCTTCCCCGGACCTGCAGCCTTCGGTCGCGGCACCAAAGTCACACTCACCTGCGACGAAACCGCCTTCGAGGGCATGGGCGTCTTCCTCTTCGGTGCGGTGCTGGAGCGGTTCTTCAGCAAATATGCATCCATCAACTCTTTTACCGAGACCGCGCTCAAGACCACGCAGCGCGGAGAGATCGCGCGATGGCCAGCAAGAATCGGACGCCGTCCGGCGATTTGACAGGGGGACTCTCGCCGAGTTCCCCTGCGCTTCCGCAAGGGTCCGCCACGCGCAGTGCTGGCGAAGGCGGCGAGCTCGCCACGCGACAAGGTATCCCGGCGGCGGGGAATCTTCCTCACCACGCGAAGATGCTGCGCGCACTGGAAAGGGCGCCTTATCGCTTTGACTTCTTCGATGTCCTTCGGCGCTTCGAGTGTGCCCATCCCGAAGGCAGCCGCCTGGGCCGAGCACCCCGTCCCTGCGACGAGCCGATTCGATTGGGGCAGGCAGCGTCCCTTGGATTTCCCGCGTCGACCCTGGCCTCCTTCGTGCCGTCCGTTGCCGGCAAGCCGCCGCGTCTTTCGGTGCACTTCCTTGGGCTACTTGGCCCCAATGGGCCTTTGCCCCTCCACCTGACCGAATACGCTCGAGATCGCGTGCGCAACGCGGGTGATTTTGCGCTGGTCCGTTTTCTCGATGTCTTTCACCACCGAATTCTGACGCTTTTCTATCGCGCTTGGGCCGACGCGCAGCCCACGGTCAGCCTCGACCGGCCCAAGAGCGACCGCTTCAGAACCTATCTCGGATCCCTGCTTGGCCTGGGGATGTCATCGCTACGCGATCGCGACGAGTTTCCGGACCGGGCCAAACTGTTCTTTGCCGGCCGGTTTGCCGCTCAGCCGCGCAACTGTGAAGGATTGACCGCGATCGTGGTGGCGTTCTTCGGGTTGCCAGTTGCGATCGAGGAGTTCGCGGGCGAATGGTTGAAGTTGCCCGAGGAAGCGCGTTGGCGCCTCGGCCGCTCCGCCAGCGCTGGGGCTTTGGGCCAGACCACCGTGGCGGGCGCCAGGACTTGGCAACGGCAGAGCAAGTTTCGCCTCGTGTTCGGTCCTCTGAATGAAGATGACTTCCACAGCCTGTTGCCGGGAGGGGTAAGACTCAGGCGTCTGGTCGCACTGGTGCGGAACTACACGGGTGATTCGTTGAACTGGGATGTGCGCCTCCATCTTGAGGATCGGGCCACCCAGCCCTTCCGTCTTGATCAGTCGGCGCGGCTAGGCTGGACCTCATGGCTGGGACGATGTCCAGAAGGCGTGCGGAGGCAAGACGTGATACTGAATCCATTGGAGGGAAGCACCGCAGCCGTGTTCGGCCCGGGAAATCGGCCGTCAAGCACCAACCCTGACGAGTAGGAGGACGATAGAGGATGTCTGAAATCACCCGTGTGTCTCTCTTTGGCAAGCTCAATACCCTGGCCTACAAGGCAATCGAAAGCGCCACGGTCTTCTGCAAGCTGCGTGGCAATCCCTATGTCGAGTTGGTCCACTGGTTCAATCAGATCCTGCAACTGCCGGACTCGGACGTGCACCACATCGTGCGTGAGTTCGGCATCGAACCCTCCCGGCTGGCGCGCGACATGACTGCTGCCCTGGACCAGCTCCCGCGCGGGGCCACGTCGATCTCGGATCTGTCCTCTCGGATGGAGGAGGCCGTCGAGCGCGGCTGGGTCTTCGGCACCTTGCTTTTCGGTGAGTCGCAAGTGCGGACCGGACACCTGGTGGTGGGAATTCTGAAGACGCCGGGCCTGAGGAACTCGCTGTCCGCCATGTCGCGCGAGTTCGACAAGGTGAAGGTCGAGCAGCTTACGGACAGATTCGGCACCATCCTGAAAGGCTCGCCCGAGGAAGCCATGGGCGCCAGTGACGGATTCCAGACTGGCGGGGGCGCCGGTCCCGGGGAAGCCAGCGGGGCGGTGGCCCCGGCTGCCATGGGCAAGCAGGAAGCCCTGCGCAGGTACTCGGTGGACCTGACCGAGCGGGCGCGGAGTGGGGAGATGGATCCGATCGTAGGACGCGACGAGGAGATTCGGCAGATCGTCGACATCCTCATGCGCCGGCGGCAGAACAACCCCATCCTCACCGGCGAGGCCGGGGTGGGCAAGACCGCAGTGGTCGAAGGGTTCGCCCAACGCATAGCCAGCGGCGATGTGCCGCCGCCCCTGAAGGGCGTGTCGCTGCGCTCGCTGGACATCGGTCTTCTGCAGGCTGGCGCCAGCATGAAGGGTGAATTCGAGAACCGTCTGCGCCAGGTCATCGATGAGGTTCAATCCTCGCCACAACCTATCATCCTGTTCATCGACGAGGCCCACACCTTGATTGGGGCCGGAGGCGCCGCGGGCACGGGCGACGCGGCCAACCTGCTCAAGCCGGCTTTGGCACGCGGCAAGTTGCGCACCATCGCGGCCACCACCTGGGCCGAGTACAAGAAGCACATCGAGAAGGATCCGGCGCTCACCCGGCGATTCCAGGTGGTCCAGGTGGGCGAGCCCGACGAGACCAAGGCGCTGCTGATGATGCGAGGGACGGCATCCGCGCTTGAGAAGCACCATCGAGTGCTGGTGCTCGACGAGGCGCTGGAGGCGGCGGTCAAGCTGTCCCACCGCTACATTCCGGCTCGCCAGTTGCCCGACAAAGCGGTCAGTCTGCTTGACACTTCTTGCGCCCGGGTCGCGATCAGCCAACACGCAGTGCCACCCGAGGTCGACGACAGCCGTCGCCATATCCAAGCGTTGGACACCGAACTGGAGATCATCCGGCGAGAGCTGGCTCTCGGGATCAGCGGCGCCGCCGGCCGGGAGGCGGCCGCGCAGGAGAAGCTGGACGCGGAAAAGCAACGCTTGGCCGGCCTGGAAGAGCGCTGGGCAGCGGAAAAGAAGCTGGTCGATGAGATTCTCGAACTGCGCGCCAAGCTGCATGGACAGACCGGGAAGGTCGAAGGCGCGGACAGCGCAGCCAAGCCCGGGGCAGTAGAAGAGAAACCAGCATCGGCCCCGGCCGGGGCGAGCCCCGACACGGCCACCGCCATCGAGAAGCTGCACACGGCCCAAGACGCGTTGGCCAAGCTGCAGGGGGAGCAACCCCTCATCCTGCCGACCGTCGATCAGCAGGCGGTGGCCTCGGTGGTGGGCGATTGGACCGGAATTCCGGTCGGCCGCATGGTGAAGAATGAAATTGAGACTGTGTTGAAGCTGGCCGACACGCTTGGCCAACGGGTGATTGGCCAGGACCACGCCCTGGAAATGATCGCGAGTCGGATCAAGACATCGCGCGCCGGGCTCGAGAATCCCAACAAGCCAATCGGCGTGTTCATGCTGGCCGGGCCTTCGGGCGTAGGCAAGACCGAGACTGCCCTGGCGCTGGCCGAGACACTGTACGGCGGTGAGCAGAACGCCATCACCATCAACATGAGCGAATTTCAGGAAGCGCACACCGTGTCCACGCTCAAGGGCTCGCCTCCTGGCTACGTCGGCTACGGCGAAGGCGGTGTGCTGACCGAGGCGGTGCGTCGGCGTCCTTACAGCGTGGTGCTGCTCGACGAAGTGGAAAAAGCCCATTCCGACGTGCATGAAATTTTCTTCCAGGTCTTCGACAAAGGCTGGATGGAAGACGGCGAGGGGCGAGTCATCGACTTCAAGAACACGCTCATCATTCTCACCACCAACGTGGGCAGCGATTTCATTCTCCGTGTCTGCAAGGATCCCAAGGCCCAGCCCCATCCTGACGACATCGCCCAGGCGCTACGCAAGCCGCTGCTGCAGACCTTCCCGGCTGCTCTGTTGGGCCGGATGGTCACCATCCCCTACTACCCTCTTGATGACGAGATGATCGGCAACATTGCACGCCTGCAACTCGGCCGCATCGCCAAGCGAGTGCAGCAGAACCACAAGATCCCCTTCACCTACGACGACGAGGTAGTCAAGTTGATCGTCAGCCGTTGCACCGAGTTGGAGAGCGGCGCGCGCATGATCGACTCGATCCTGACCAACACCCTGCTGCCCCGGATCAGTCAGGAGCTGCTCACCCGCATGATGGAAGGCAGGCCTGTCACCCGGGTTGCGACCACGGTGAAAGGTGGCGACTTCGACTACGCGTTTGACGAATCGGCTGAGGCATCAGCGCCGCCGCCCGATGTGCAGCCGCCAGCGCCTCCCACGACTGGGGAGCAAGCCAGCTGACCTGGACACCGAGGTAAACCATGGGCGATGAGAAGCGCGCTGGAATCGAGATGGACTTCCGCTTCGGGAAGTCGAACAAGCAGGGGCCAAGCCCGGACGCCGGGGTGCCCCTGCGCATGTTGGTCATAGCGGATTTTGGGGGACATTCCGGCCAGGGCGAGGTGCGCACCGGGACTCTGGCGCGACCGCGCCGGGTGAACATCGAGAGCCTCCCGTCGGTCTGCACGGCGCTGGCCCCACGGGTACGCATCGGCCTGGGCGATCAGGCGCCATTTTCGATTGCCATCGGCGATTTGGACGAGTTCCACCCCGACCATCTCTATGCCAGCCTGGATCTCTTCGCGCCCATGCGGGAGCTGCGCCGCCAAATCGAGAATCCCCAGACCTTTGCGGCGGCGGCGGCTCGGCTGGGCATGGCGGATCAGGCGGCGACCAGCCCGGTAGCGGCGAGTGCCGAGGGCAGCGACATCCAACGCCTCTTGGGGCGGGCTCCCACGGCGGCGGACAAGACCACTGCCCCAGTCTCGGCGACGTCTATCGTGGATTCCATGATTCGGCAGGCCCTGGGTTCGCACATCACCGCCAAAGCCGATCCTCGCCAGGCGGCCTTGCTGGCCACCATCGACCAGACCAGTGCGGGGCTGATGCGGGCGATTTTGCACCATCCCGCGTTTCAGTCGGTCGAGGCGGTCTGGCGGGGGCTCGACTTCTTGGTCCGCAGCCTGGAAATCGAGGAAGACGTGCAGCTGTTCGTCCTGGATGTCAGTCTTGAGGAAATGGCTGCCGCTTTCGCGGCGTCACCCACTTTGGCGGAATCGGATCTATTCCGATCGCTGGCGGACAGCAGTGCCGATGTTCCCTGGTCACTGCTGGTGAGCCTGGCGCCGTACCAGCCCACGGCTGGGCACGCCGCGCTTCTTGCCCGGCTGGGCGCCCTCGCACAGGACGGAGGCGCGACTCTGCTGGCTGGGATGAGCTGGGCGGCGTGGACCGCGGGATTCGCTGCAACCGCGGACCAGCAGGCGTGGCAAGCCTTGCGCAGCTCTGCTTGCGCCACCTCGATCGGGATGGCGTTGTCGCGCATGCTGTTGCGCCTGCCTTACGGGAAGAAAGGCGAACCGATCGAACGATTCGCTTTCGAAGAGGGGCCGCAAGCCGAGCAGTATTTGTGGGGCTCGGGTGCGCTGGCTTGCGCGGCTGTCATCGGCAAGAGCTTTGGGGCTGCGGGCGGCTGGGACTTTTCTCCGGGCGACATCGACTCTGTCGACGAGCTTGCTGTCCCCGTGGTCCAGCAGGACGGCGAGTCGGTGCAGATGCCCAGCGCAGAGGCCTGGCTGCCCGAAAACAAGGTCGACGCCATCATTCGCGAAGGCTTCATGCCCCTTGTTCCGACCGTCGGTCGTGGTTCCGTGCGGCTGCCACGCTTTCAGTCCATAGCCTCGCCGGCTGCGCCGCTGGCCGGGCGTTGGCGCTAGTTTCCGCAGGTTCGCCGTCTCCAGTTCGTGGCCTCAGTTCGTGCTGACCTTGCTGCCCTTGATGATGACGTCACCGGAAGCATTGGCATTGATCTTCCCCGAGGCCGTGATCGAGACGTCCTTGCCCTTCAAGATGATGGTGCCGTCTTTCTTCATGGTGATGCTGGCGTCTCCGGTCTTGATGACAATCTCGTCGCCGGCATCGAAATGCAGCTTCTTGGTAACGGTGACTTGATCGTCTCCGGTGATGTTTTGAGTCCTGCCGGCCCCCACGCTTAGGGTGTCGGCCTTGCCCACGTCCACCTGCCGCGCGCCGGTGATGGAGATATTCTCGTCTTTGCCGACGGTCTCGGTCCGTTTGCCGGTGATCGATATGGTTTCATCTTTGCCGACAGATTCGCTGCGAGCCCCTGTGATGGTGATGGTTTCATCCTTGTCCACGGTTTCGCTGCGATTGCCGTGGATGGCGATCTTTTCGTCTTTGCCGACGTCTTCGCTTCGGTTCCCTGTGATGGTCGATGTCTCGTCGTTCTTGACATTCTTCACCCGGTCGTGCCCGACGTCGCGGGTCTCATCGTTCTTGACCAGGATGTTCAGGTCTTTCTCGGCCTGCAAATAGACTTCTTCGTCTCCCTTCAGATCCTCGAAGCGAAGTTCGTTGAAGTTCTGCGGATTGCCGCCTTTGCTGCTCCGGCTCTTGATCCCCGTCTGGGTCTTGTGGTCCGGCAACGCATAGGGCGGCATGTTGTCCGCGTTGTAGACCCGGCCAGTGATGATCGGCCGATCCGGGTCGCCCTCCAGGAAGTCCACAATGACCTCGTCGCCAATGCGGGGAATGTTGATCGCCCCGAAGTTCGCGCCAGCCCACATCTGGGCCACGCGCACCCAGCACGAGCTGTTCGGGTCGTTCCCGTTCTTGTCCTTGTCCTTCGGTTTCGGCTGTGTCCCCGCCGAGCCATCGCCGTTCTCCGGCGTCTCGCCCCGGCGGTCCCAGTGGAACTTCACCTTGACCCGGCCGTATTCGTCAGTCGTAATGTCTTCGCCGCTATCGCCCACCACCGTGGCAGTCTGGGGACCAGCAATGGTCGGCCGAAGAGTAGTTGCCTCGCTTCGAAATGGGCGGTGACTGTCTCTTGCAGAGAGGTTGCAATAGAAGGCGTCTATACTGCCCGAATCTCCCTGCGATTCGTAGCGGGGTCCCTCGATGCTAAACGCGGTGCCCGTGATTAGGTATTCGCGGTTCTCGGAACCCAGAGGATGGTCTTTGAGTGTGAATACGCACCCATTGGTCAGTCCCCGTGCATTGCCCGCCCCCCTCGATTCCTCGTAGCGCAAGTCTAGCTCTTCGAGGCGTAGGGGCGCGCGTATCTTTTCGCCCACGTTCCTGTCCTGATAGTTTCCCGGATAGTCGTAGTGTTCAAACTTGGCCATTTCGTGTGGGTTCGGCGCCGAACGTCTGACTAGCAGATCAGCCTTGGGGTTCTTGAAATTGAAGTCCTTGAGAACCACAGTCCCGGGCTGAATCTGCTTGCCGGTTTCCCAGTCATCGATGTGATCGGGCAGGGCCTGCTGCATACTGCCTGGTCGAAGGAAGGGCACGCTTTCGTAGCCAGCCACTTCCGTGTGTGCGCCTTGGTGATCAGCCAATACCAGCGTGTGCTTGCCAGCCTCGTGCGTAAAGAAGTAGTAAATGCCATGTTCCTCCATCAGACGACTGACAAAGTTGAAATCCGTTTCCGTGTACTGAACGACGAACTCACGTGGCGGGTAGTCCGCTATCAGGGAGTCCTTGACGTTCGCAAACTCGTATGCTTCGAAGACTGACTTGATGATCTCCGGAATGGTTCTTCCTTCCGGGAAGATCCGGCAGTTTGATGATTGGCTCAATAGCCACAGCCAGGGACGAACGGTGGCCGAATACACATGATAGTTGCCAGAGACCCCTTGGCGAGAAAAGCTGGTGACGTAGCCGCTGAAGAAACGCACTCCGGCGTTCGGCGCCAGTGTCGCAACTGGAAGGTCGAGTTCGACCGTCACCGGGTGCCCGAGCAAATCACTGAGAACGAGATTCCCATCCTTGCTCAGCAAGGTGAGCTCGTATTTGAATAGCCGTCCCAGGTACTCTTCCCCTGCCATGTGATGAAAGAGGAGTCTGGTACCAAGAGGACTGACGAACCGAACGTGTGCGTTTTCCAGAGATGGTACGTCAAACGGTATCTCCATGGCTTCTCCCCGTGATGAATGGCCGACAATACCAGGTTCGGCGCCCCGGGACCAATCCGAGCCGTCGGTGACTTGCCCGAAGTCGTCTTGACTGAACCTTGCGCGGCATCACAGGTGGCAATGCGCTCGCACGGGCCCGCGATGCTCTCGCCCGCATCTTGCTCCTTCGCCTTGCCTCTCCGCCCTCAGTGCACCTGGCGGACGACGCGCAGGCAGCCATGCTCGGGCGTCTTGGTAAGGAGAAAGAGCGAGGATTGGACGGCTGTGCCCCGTTGCACCCCGCCCGTGCGCTTCACCATGAGGTCCTCGGCGCCGTCGCCGTCGAAGTCGCCGCGCCCAAGCAACGTGATCGTCCCTGACCACCCAGCGCCGCGCACGGTGATCTCGTCATCTTTCCGCCGCGTGATCCGGACGCCGGGTTCGACATCGTGCAGGCTCTTGCACGCCGCGCCCGCCTTTTTCACCGCGCGCGTCTGCTCGGGTGAGATGGGCAGCCCGAGTTCCGGAGGCAAGTCGGAAAGCTCGATCTTGGACCAGTCGAACTCGCCGATGAAAGTCCTGGTCGCCGCCTTGGCTTTGCCCAGCCAATCGAGGGCGAGGCACCTTGTCCCCTGGTGCCAGATCGCGTTCCAGTCGGCGTCGTCTTCAGTGTCGAAGGCCTTGGTCGCAATTCCGAGAAAGTCCCGGCATGTGCGAATGGAGGACTCACTACCATCTACTCGAACCGGGAACTCGTCGGGCAGGGGCGCCGATAAAGCCTTCCCGATGTCAGCGAGCGCACGCAACCGCAAGCTGGAGGACCACCACAGTCGGCTTTCAGCTGCGGCGGAGCCTGCCGGCGGCGCCAGCGTCCCAGCCAAGCAGGCGGCCGTCAGCGCAAACGCCAAGGTACTCACGGCGATGCCCCGGGCGCCCCCCCAGCGGCCTGCTCGAACTGTTGCTGCGTCCATTCGTTACGCGATGCCCGGCAGGTTGAGCGATGACACTCTCTGGCGGCGGCGGCCCAATGCTGCGCGTTCGCCGACCTCACGAGATGCGTGAACTTCTTCAGCCCTGTGACGCCCAAGTTGTAGGCCATGTCGACGAGCGCCCGCCGGGCCGGCAAAGGGAACTCATCGAATCTCGGAAAGATGCCCCTCAGGCCCGGGAGGAACTCTGTTCGCAAGCGGCTGAGAGCCAAGGTCTTGATCGACGCGTCGGGAAGGTCCAGCTTGGTGAATGCCTTGTAGTACCGAGCCCGGCGAGCGGCCGGTTTGCCTCTGATTCGGTTGAACGCCACGATCTTTTGCGCTGCGGTGGCGGGAGTGCCTGTGTTTCGCTGCACGAAAGGTAGTGACACGGCTGTCGCGGCCGAGGCCACAAGGTTGCCGACGCCCACTGTCACATACCCCCGAGTGTCGATGTACATGAAGGGAAACTTCCCCTCATGAACAACGATGTCATCATAGTACTCCTCGGCCGTCGGCGGCGTATCAGCTTGGGTTGTGGAAAACACGGGCGCTCGAAGTTCGAGCGGTGGCAAGTGGAACATGTACCATTCGGTCATCTCGGGGAGCCATCCCCGGGAGCCCACCGGGCCGGACACGCGAAGCAGAGGCGACGGACTGCGGAACCTGTCCTGCAAGGAGATCAAGCCTTCCCCCTCAAGGTAGCGGCCAAGGGGGCCGGATCGCCGCACAGTCGCCATAGTGGGGCAAGCCTATCACGCTCCCGAGAAGGCGATCCTGGAAAACAATGCATACGAGTGCATCGGCAGCGAGGCGCGCGAGGTTCTGGAACCGCGGCCGGCTGCCGTCGTGGCGGTGAAGCTGGTGTACAAGAAATTCGCACGCAGGGGATAGGACCTCACCGAGGTTGCCCTCCTGTACGCGGGGCTGGTGGCCCGCATCCGCCCTGGCGCTGACCACCGGTCGCGTAGGCGCGTACGGTTTTCGACGGACAATTGCCGTGAGTATGGCTACGTCTGCACGTCGAAGGCAGACGTCGGCCCTGGCCAGGCGTTGCAAAGGAAGCGGAAAGCAGCTGTTGGTCAGCTCGGCGGGGCAGTTGTTGCCACGTCGGCGCACTTCACGCCGGCGAAGCGATGCAGCCACCAGGTCCCGGCAGGGAAGATGGCCTCGCAGCCGGCCAGGTGTTTGTCGCGGGCATCTCGGTACTGGTCAATGAAGGCCTGATTGCGCTGGAGCGCCTCGACCCGCGCCCAGGTATTCTTGCAGGCGATGCGCGGCGAGAGCTTGCGGCGCGGCTCGCGCGTGCCAGGGCGGGCGTTCCAGTGCTGTTGCAGGACCGCCTTGCGCCCGAGCAACTTGATGCCCCTCTCCCGGCGCTCGGCGGCAGCTTTCTCCTCGGCCTCGACGACCTTGTCATGCAGAAGTTTGGAGTATTCGGCGTGGCTCAAATGCTCGAAGCCGGGCGCGCGGCGGAAGTGCAAGTCGATCACGTCGGGCAAATCGCCGTTTTCGCGGTCGAAGAATCGGACCGGCTTGTTGGCGGTCAGCGGCAGGTTGTGGTCGATAGCGGACAGCGATTCCACTCCTGGCCAGTGAAGGACCCTTTCGACCAAATGGCCAGCGACGGGGTTGGTGATGGCGTAGATCATCTTCGCCAGGACGTCATCCGGCTTGACCAACTCGACCACGGAAGTCTGTTCGCTGGCCCAGAACGCCTCCCACCTTCCGCGAAGCACGTTCTGGTGCTTGGCATAGAGCTTGTGAAGATGTTCGAGAAACTGCGGCAGCCGACCACAGTTGTCGACCACCACGGCGTGATAGTGGTTGGACATGGTGCCAGCGCAGACAATGCTGACGCCGGCCTTGCGAGCGGCGAGAGCGAGGCAGTAGACAAAGGCATTGTTGGTTTCCCGGTCCGGTCGCATGAAGAAGCGGCGCTCGGAACAGCGACGGGTGACCATGTAGCGGCGACCAGGGACGATGGCGCGAGGAAGTGACATGCCAAGATTGTCGGCAATGGCTGTGCGCAAGTTGCTTGCGCGGGTGCGACACGGAGCGAGATCCAGCGGCAACGACACATGCGCGTGCGACACGTGCCACATTCCGCATAGTTCCGCGTTGTCTTTGTCGCCAATCTCACGAGAGGAAGTTCAACCTTGGTGAGGTCTGTTCTGAGGGGAGAGAGCATGTATCCTGGGGACAACGGCAAGATGCTCGGGGGCAAGTTCAAGCCTGATCCGGATCCAGCCAAATGGCCCAAGGTGTTCCTCGATCATGCCAGGGCGACCTGGAAGCAGATCGTGAAATGAACCGTAGCTGCTTCGATTGGAATCGCCATGGCCGCTTCCCGCAATGAAGTCGTGACGATACCAAAATTGGGAGCACAGTCACTTCCAGCGCCATTTTGGCTCCACCGAATCGCATCTGCGAAACCGCTGGTAACAGAGAATCTGTCAATAACCTCCCTCTCTGACCGTTGCTCGATCGCCCCGGCGTGGCGCCCGAGTCTTCTTGCGCGCATCGAAATGCAGCTTCTTGGCAACCGTGACTTGATCGTCTCCGGTGATGTTTTGAGTCCTGCCGGCCCCCACGCTTAGGGTGTCGGCCTTGCCCACGTCCACCTGCCGCGCGCCGGTGATGGATATCTTCTCGTCTTTGCTGACGGTCTCGGTCCGTGCGCCGGTGATCGAAATGGTTTCATCTTTGCCGACAGATTCGCTGCGAGCCCCAGTGATGGCAATGGTTTCATCCTTGTCCACGGTTTCGCTGCGATTGCCGTGGATGGCGATCTTTTCATCTTTGCCGACATCCTCGCTTCGGTTCCCCGTGATGGTCGAGGTCTCGTCGTTCTTGACATTCTTCACCCGGTCATGCCCGACGTCGCGGGTCTCATCGTTCTTGACCAGGATGTTCAGGTCTTTCTCGGCTTGCAAATAGACTTCTTCGTCGCCCTTCAGATCCTCGAAGCGAAGCGGGACGGCCAAGGATCTCGTCGCGCCATTACCTCTCTATGGGCATCAGACACCCGGCGAACCGTAGATCCCAAATTCGAAGGTCACGTTGCGAACGCCGACGGAGTCAGAGAAGAAGGAGAATCGTCCCCAAGGACGATCAACGAAGTAGCTGGCGCCCGCATCCGCCTGGCCATACCCAGGTGGGGCCGGCGGTGCCCAGCTACCACCCGGAAAGCGCTTCGCCACCTCATCGGCCGGGACTGTCGCCTTCGCGAATTCGATGATGAGTCGTCCCCCGGCCTTCGCCATACCGGGATAGAACCAGATTCCCCTTATCGACAACGGGTTTGCGTTGGGCTGGATGGCAGTGGAAATGTAGATCTTGCCCCCGTTGCCTTGCGGTTTGGCTTTGAAGGTTGCGTGCAGGTGCTTCTGAAGGTTCGCCTCGGTGAGAGGCAGATCGTTTTCAAGTGCCGTCAGCATCCCCCAAAATCCCGAACACGGTTCCACGAAGTTCACCCATCCTTTCCGTCGGCTCGCGGCGACGCCTGCCCAGGCAGCCAACACCAGGGCGATGCCCACCACCAGACAGGTCTTTGCGCGCATCCGTCGAGGATATTCTTGCACCTCCAGAGGGTCAACCTCTGGAAGCAACCTCCTGACTAGTGCGGGCTAGTCGGGGCAGTTTGGATCGATGGCCTTCTTGATGGTCGCCTTGCCGACGGTGATGGTCAGCTTGAATGGCATACAGCCGTTCAGGTTCTCGGACACGTCGATGGCGATTTCTGCGTCGCTGGCCAAGCCGGTGCCGAGGTCGATCTTCTGCTGCTCTTCGATCTTGACGGGCGCGGCGCTCCCGGTAGCCGGTTGATCCAGTCGCAACGCCATCGTGAACGTCGCCGGCTCGCTGCCCCGGTTGGTCGCGGCCACCGTGCAGCGAATGTGATCGTCCTCGATGCGGTCAGTCGCTCGCAAGGAGTGCACGATATGCCCGAAGATGCGGACACAGCGCATCTTCGCGAGCTTGACCGGCGGGTTGGCCTCAGCCCTTGTCGCTGTCGGTGTGGCAAGCAAGAACGCGCTGATAATGGTGGCAAGGCAGAAGGCGGTGTTCTTCATGACGTCAGTCTACATGGATTCGTGGCGATGAGGGCCGTGCTACCGGCAAGCCGGCACGGTGCTCGCCATGTTACCGCCCGCTCAGGAACAACTTGATCACGACATGACGATTGGGGATCGACAGAAAGCCAAGAACGTGACCTATGGTGGGGACGGCCGGCACCTCGAAATGGAACAAGATCGAACACCGCCTGTTTGGCCACATCATGGAGAGCTGCCCGGAATTCCCTGAGAACTACGCTTTCAGGCTTACAAGAAAGCGGTACTATAGGGCCGTGAACCTGGACGATCCACCGGACCTCTCCCATTTGGGACTCTGGATCGTCGGGACGTTTCACACCCACCCGCACCGGGACGAGCCCGGCGGACCCAGTAGGCCTGGTGACAAGGGAATAGGAGGACAGGATAGGACCTCACCGAGGTTGCCCTCCCGTACGCGGGGCTGGTGACCCGCATCCGCCCTGGCGCTGACCGCCGGTCGCGTAGGCACGTACCCACCTGCGCGTTCGTTCATTGTGGAAGAGATCCGCGACGTCGATGGGGATGGTCGTCCCGACATCATCACGCATGAGCCTTACGTCGACTCGGCGACTATCAACTGCGGCTCCGGGGACGGCTATTCGGTTTACGGGCCGGCCCTGCTCGTACACTCTCTTCCCGACGGGACATTCTCATCGGTTGACGCTCAGGCCATGCTCTTCGCCAAGCGGGAGTGCGCCGTGAAGCCGAGCCCGGTGATCCTCATCTCGGAGTACAAGGCCACACTGCGCAGCGATGGCTGGACAGGGCGGCTGGTTCTCTATGCGCGGGCCGACATCGACGGCGACGGCCTGGAAGATCTCCTGGTCCGGCGCGACGGCCATGCGACCGGTGGAACGGCGGCAGAGGCCCGCGTTTTCGTCGTCACTCAATTGTCGCCCACCGGCTGCACGCGCGTGGTGCGTGCAATGGGCGCACCCGACTCAGAAGAATCACCCTGAAGGGGTTTCCAGAAATCAACCTCGGGACAGGGGAAGGGAAGGGGATAGGACCTCACCGAAATTGCCCTTCCGTACGTTTGGCTGGTGACCCGAATCTGTCCTGGCACCGACCGCGGGTCGGGTAGGCACGTACGAATCAACATTGGGCTATGCTCTGCTCACGACTCCGATTGTCTGCTAGCATCCGGCCGCCTATGTCAACCCGACCAATTGTGGTGATTAGCGCGCTGTTTTGCCTTCTCTCCTACCGGTCGAAGGCTCCCCCGCCGCCCATCAAGGTAGCTTCCCTACCTGCGGTTGGAGGACACTCTACCAGCCCGCCAGTGGCAAAGCTCGACGTTGCGTCGGTCGTGGATGCGGGCGCGAGTCCTCAAGCCGAACTGATCGTTGGCTCCAAGCGCGGCCTGGAAGCGTGGCAGCGGGACGGCAGCAACAAGCGGACCATTAGTCGTGGAACGGCCCTGCACCCCAGGTGGATTGATGATTCGAACATTCTGGTGGTTGCTTCCCGCGAGCCCAATCTGGCGAAAGGGGTGCGGCTCGAACGCATCTCCCTGGGCGATGGCAAACGATCCACGGTGGTGAAGATACCGCCGTTTGCCTGCAAGCAACCCTCGGATGTCGACTCGGACGGCTTTTCGGCGCAGGACCTGTCGCTCGACATCCAGGACCCGACCGATTTCATCGTCGACAAGGGGGGACGGAAGGCATGTATCACCCTCATGGATCGCAATATCAATATGATGAACCTGTCGGTCGAGGTGCTTGTCGATCTGACAGACGGGCGAGTCGACCGCTGGTTGTCCAGTGGCGAGAAATCCTGCATTCCGCCGGCCAAGGTTCGCGTGGGCCAGATGACCGCGAATCTGAGCTGCTCGGCGGCCGAGCGATCGAAGCAATCCGCAAAGGATGCAGCGCCATTCCCCTTCACCTTCACGGATAACGGGGTGCTGCGGCGGGGCCAGGATGAACGTGGTGAGGCCGTGCTCAAGATCCGCGGGTACCAGCCAGCGTCCGAAGGAGTTTCACCCTCGGGCCGGTGGATGATTTTGAACGGCGACCAGGAGGACGCCGACTATATCCACCGGGGCATCGTGCTGCTCGATCGAGCAAAGGGCGAGGTGTATCCGATTCACGAACGTCGCTCGTGGCCGGCGCCGCTGCGCCCGAGTGGAAAACAGAAGCTGCCCCAAATCAAGACGCCCATAGCGGATGCGTGCCCCGCGGTCGGCGAAACCGACGTCCGTTGGCTGGGCAACTCTGCGGATTCCGAGTTGCTGATCATTGACGACCTGGTCGTGAACCCCGGCGCCTTTTCATTTTCGGTCAAGGGCAGGATTGCGCGATGATCGGTAAATTGCGCCCGCCGGTGCATCGTCTGAAGCAGACCGCCTTCAAGCATTCGCTGGCCGCATGCTCTTGAAGTCAGTTGCCTGTATTAGACGGTGTCGCGGGCCACAAACACGTCGCTGGTCTCCACTGCAAGCTTCTTCCTGTTGCCGAAAGGGCGATCCCTTCGGGCCTGCGCGAGGAGGTGGTGCGTGCATTCAGTGCAAAATTGGGCAAGCCGGCCTGGGTAGAGAAGAAACCGCCGGTGGGCTTCGGCTGGCGTCTGCACGGCCACTGGGAACTCATGGTCAGCGAAAAGGAATCTGCCATCGAATCGATCCCCAAATCCGGTCCCCATTTGGAGGTGACGGTCTGCGAGCCACAAGGGGAGCCAGAATAGTCATCATGGCGCGAATCCTTTGCGTTTCCCTTGAGAAGGCGCCGGCGCAGGCGGTTTGCTCTCTTCATGGTCGAGCGCCCCGGTGTCGAGAAGATCTCGATCATCGAGATCGATCAGGGGAGAGTCTGCGACGCCTTTGCCCTGTGGAAGTCGGATGGTTCGTCGCTTCGCAGTCCGGCTCTTGCACTCATTCTTCCGCACCACCCCATCGCGCTCGATCTGCTTGAAGACTTTCAGCGTATCCAGGTGGATGCCCACTTCTCGAACGAGGCATTCACCATCATATCCCTGCTCCATGTACTTGAAGAGGACGTCGCACTTCCTGATTTCGATGGTCGATGTTCCAGTGGTCGCCGCCCCAGTCTGGAACTCGCAGTCCTCAGCCAAGAGAACGGGCGAGGCATCGGCGCCCCGAACTAGCCAGTAGGATCGCCCCACGCATTCAGCGGCACCGTCAGGTTCGGTGGGACCCAGGGTCGATCTCGTGTCCACGATCTTCATGCTCCTGCACTTCGGGACCATCCACGTACGTTCGATGCGACAGGTTCCGGCCCCGACACAAAGGGGATCGCCCACGCGCGTTGCCGAGACAGGCGCTCTGGTCACCACCTCGGGCAGAACGGTCTCCTTGTCCAATGTCGCAGGTCCATCTATCGCGATCAACGGGGAGCCAGCGACCCCTTTGCCGCGTGGAAGCCTAATCGCTCGTCTCGTCGTTGGTTTTCTCAGCACTCCATCGCTTTCGATCTCCCGGTAGGGCTGGAGTGTGTCGAGGCGTATCCTCACGTCTCGAATGAGAGAGGTGGAATCGCCGTCTTCAAAGTACCTGAAGAAGAGGTCACACCCCACGATCGCGGTTGCGGAAGCCCCAGGCGGCTTCGACCCTTCTTGCAGGAGGCAGTCCGTAACCAGAAGAACAGGCGGCGAGCCATCCCCGCGCACTAGCCAATGGTCTTGCCGTGTGCATTCCCGGCCGGCGTCCGGGTTTGTCAAGCGGCCATAATCAATCCGCGTCGTCTCGACGACTTTCATGCCAGGGCACGTCGGGACGTTCCTGATGCGTTGAATGCGACAGGTTCCCGCCGGGACGCAGGGAAAATCCTCGACGGCTGCTTCCGTTGATGGGAAATAGCCGTCTAGTCTGTCCTGGGGCCACTCGACATCACCTGCCGAGGGAGGCGACCAGAGGACAAGACCTCCGAGAATCAGCGCTGCTACCGTCGAATGAAGGCACAATTGGAAACCAGCTCCCCGACGTCGGCGTCCGAGCGTATGTGCCTCAGATCCTCGAATATGTCGCCATGGTTCGGCGCCTCGCCCATCACCAGTACCAGTACTCCGTCAAGTACCTCGACCCGAAGACAATTTCGGTCATGGTTTCCATGGTACCTCGCTGTGTTGATGCCCTGGCGTAACTCCGCCGTGACAGATGTTGGTCATCGTTTGCCCAGCCTCCATCGTCACGAGATCAACCAGCCGGCGCAAGCAGCGTTCGCGTTCGCTCTTCATGACGCCGGGTCCAGCTTCGCGTGGAAACCGGGATCGCGCCTGGCTTTCGCAGGGCCAGTTCGAGCAGGACCACGTTGCGCCAGCGCATCGGCAGCCGCGCAAGCCGCTCGCCGATAGTCGCCGGGGTAAACGGTTCACCCTGGAGGTAGCGCAAGCCGGGCTTGAAGTTCGACCGCTTGCCCTTCCACCACTCCGCCACGGCGATTGGGTTGAGCGGGGGCAGGACAACCGATACGCCGGGCGCCTCTTTGGTTTCGGGAACAGGCTCATCGGCTTCGTCAGAAACCAGCACGAAGGGGCCCGGATTCAACCCGGCGATCATGGCAAAGGCTTCACCCGCCAGACCAGCCGCTCGCTTGTCGGCGTCGCCGATGAAACGCAGACAGGCTTCAGCAGCGCGCTGTGTACCGACGAAGCCCAGCGCCCGCAACGCGGGTGATCGGTGGCCGGGGTCGTCCAGCGCAGCGAAAATCGATTCCTGTTCCGGCGCGCCTCCCACCAGAGCCGTGAGCAACAACGCGTGCTCGTCGTGGGCGTGCGCCTGCCGCACGCGTGCCGATCGTGCGGCGGGCAAGCCCCACAAATGGCCTGTCTCCAGGGCAGTGGCGCGAATTCTCGCGTCTCCGAAATCGAACAGCTTTTCCACGGCGTGCGTGTGCGGCGACGGATTGGCAGAATAGCGAACGGCACACAGAGCCGACCGGATGGCGTTCATGTCCGCGCCCTGCAAGCACATCCCCACCAACGGCCCCGGGTCGACCCCGCGCTCGGCCAGTATGTCGAGCAGGACCGCGTGTTTGTCCTCATCGGCCGCGTACAGGGCATTTCGCAAGCGCTCATCGAGATCGGAACGCTGGGTCAGCCCGAGGCCGCGCGCGATGCCGTGCAGCGGACTTTGAGCCGACGACGGCAACCGCAACAGAATTCGATCCAGCGGGTCATCGCCAGGCCGACGCAAGAGCGCCAGTGTGGCGACGCCCGGTCCAGTCCAGTGATCCGCCTCATCGCCCTCGATCGCCGGCCACAGCATGCGTTCCGCCGCCACTTCGCCGCCGACGACCAGGCCATCGATATTCGCGCACAGTAGTTCCTCGGGACCACGGCGAACCTCGTCCAACGTGTAGTCAAGCGCATCCTGCGCCCGGTCCCACAGTTGGAAATAGAAGGCGGCCTCATCGAAGTGCTCCTCGATGATGTCGAACAGCAGCCCTGGATCGTCGTACCCCGCCGTCGGTTGTTGTACCAGCGAAGCTCGCGAATCAGAGAGGTCGTAGGTCATCGGCGGTCAGCTTCTCTGAAGGTGACGCTCTTGAGAAACCGAAAATCGTCTCCCAGAGTGCAGGCACTGCGAAAGGTAATCGCGAAGCGCTCCTGGTCGGGTTCGATCAGCACCGTGTCCGCCCTCATGGGCAACTCCTCGGTGCGGTCCTTGATGCGGAAGATGGCGACGAAGTGCAGGGGCGGAAGGCCAAACACCACGTTCACCGCCCGCGGGTTCAGGTTTCGCAAAACGACGCGCTCGCCGCCCTTCAGGTCACCACCCAGCACCTGATCCTGGGGAACCGCATTGTGAAAGCGCTGGTCAAAATCCTTGGGAAAGAGTGGACGGCGCGATTTTTCCCACGCGGCGTCGAATGTGCCGGCGAACTGAGCGCGCGGTTTCCACCCGGTTGGGATGAAACCAAACCCCGCGGGGCGCGGCCGATCCTTGATCGAGCGGAGAGCTTCGTTGCGATATTCCAAGTTTGGCAAAGGTGCCTTGTCCCTGGCCGCCGTCGCGAACCCCACCCCGACCGGATTCTGGTCGTAGACCAGCTTGTTGCCCGCACTGTCCGTGTCACAGCCGCCATACGCATGCTCGTAGAGAAGGGGAATCTTCGAAAACGCCACTGGTCCTGCGATGGTGGAATCCCGACCGCCGACCCAGCAGCGCGGACCCAAAACCCGCAGCACTTTCTCGCAGGCGCCGAGCGCAAATCCCGCCTCGATGCTCCGCAAATCTCGCCCGTACGCGTGCCCGACCACGGCAATGTCCACGCCGGGCTTCGACGGCACCACGTCAGTCGCGTAGCGCAGGCTGGAAGTAGCCGGCTCTCCATGAAAGACGTCCTTTTTGAATAGGGGCACGCCCGCATCCCGCGTGGCCGCGGCGACCGGGCCATTGGCCGCAAAGTGAAATGTGGCTTTGAGCAGGGCGACAACCAGATCCCGGCCTTCATTGTCCTGGCAAAAGCCGATCCCCGTGCGAAACGGGGTCATATTGAACTGCTCGTGAAGCTGCATCAGGTTTCCACGCGGACTTGCAGCCCATCGATGAAGCAGTCGCTCAGGCACAAAATGTCGTCCAGCTTTCGCTCGTAGATGAGCAGGATCTTCACGGTGCCGAGACCGGAAATCTGCACCATTTCATTGAGATCGGGATCCGGAACCGCCTTCTTGGTGAAGATGTCCCAGTGGTCGCGCCCTCTGCGCACCAGAGCGTGCAGCGTGAAAAACACATGCTCGGTCGGAGAGATGTTGTTGTAGTAGGCAAGCTTATTGATGGGGTCGAATGTGCCCCCCCCAATGGAATGAAGGACATGCTTCCTTCCAGTCCCGATTGCAAAGTTGCGCCCATAGTCGCCTTCGTGCTTGCTGTAGGGAACAACGTTGTTCCAGATGCCCTTTCCGATCTGACGGACCTCCGCCTTGACGTCACCGAGGTCCTCCGCTTCGGTGTTTACCAGAATCCGGGTTTCGAAGCTCTGGAGTCCGTTCTCCATCTTGCTCGGCTGGTCTCGATAGTCGAGAATCTTGCTTTCCTTGGCAAGCCACTTTCTCGTCTCTTCTGACGTCGCCTTGCCGGGTTTTCCTGCCTTGTCGCCCAGAAAGAACAGCGCCAGGTCCTCGCACGAGGCGTCTCTCTGGTTGGCCTGCGGTGCCTTCAAATCCGCGATCGACGCGCGAAAGCACAAGGTCAACCGCTGCTTGATATCCCGCAAGACCAGTCTGTTCTCCTGCTTGAGGCTGCTGGTCGGGACCATCGTTGCGCCTCCGCTGGCGCCTGCGTCATGGGCTACCTTGATTTGCTCAAGATAGGCGTTGTTCCGCTCCTCATAGACCGACTCGACATTCTCGAATGGCTCATCGCGAGCGTACGTTTCAAAGGCGCGTGCCTTCTGGAATGAATAGTCCCTCGATTTCCGCCCGGCAAGATAGGGCTCGTGTCGCGTGTAGTTCGGATTCCCAGTGCCAAGCTCGCGGAAGACATGCACGAAGTCGAGTTCCGTGATTGATTCGCGGCTCGTGGTCGAGTCCTTCTGCCGGACCCGCAGTCCTAGTCCGGTGTCCAGGTTCCAAAATTTCGCCAGCGTGTCGAGATCGTCGCCGGCGTCATAGGCATGCGAAAGCTCCCAGAGAAACGTTTGCGCAGCAGCGGCGGCCGTGTTGACAAATGGAACCAGAGCCGCGTAGTCGTAGAAGACATTCGCCGCGAACTGGCGCGTCCGTTCAACATTCGGACACACCTTGAAGTTGAGGAAGTTGAAACTGGTCGAATCGATGCCCTTGTTCCGAGTGCTGCCAAAGTACTCGAGCTTCCTCCACTCGTTCAGCGCGCCAGAGGGGTCCTTCATCTGCTCGTCTTTGGCCTCGTCGGAGGCCTCTTTGCAAAAATCGCCAGCCAGAGCGTTGGCCGGATAGCTCCCGTTATCCTTGTTGACCACAATGCGATAGATAAAGGGTTTGATCTTGCCCCCGAAAACTTGATCGCAGAAAAGCCACGGAAATGTCAATGGCTTTTCGACGGCAAAACGCGTGCTTTCCTGGCGGAGAAATCCCGCGCAACGCTCTAGCACACCGCTCCTTGCGGCCTCGCGTTCCAGACCTTCGATAGTGGGGAAACCGAGGGGAAACCCCGCGCGGCTTGCAGTTGAGAGCGCGCCCTGCGCTTGGGCGGTCGTGGGCCAGAAGGGATCGAGATCGCCGAGGTAGTGGTAGCGAACATAGCTGTCCCAGAACTGCTCAACCTTGTTGTGGGTGTTCCAGATGTTGAGGCCCAATGCTCCGCCTTGCTCGTTCTCCCAGGTCT
>Ga0265316_10000287_pt1 | contig 56760 bp, 56 predicted proteins | sample 4522metaG_FD_202092 | JGI IMG/M metagenome (GOLD analysis project Ga0265316, IMG submission 202092) | Rhizosphere microbial communities from Carex aquatilis grown in University of Washington, Seatle, WA, United States - 4-5-22 metaG | ecosystem: Host-associated > Plants > Roots > Rhizosphere >... | reverse complement strand
TACGGCCACAGGTTGCAGAGGAGTGGCTCCTTGTTGCCGGTGGTCGAGACCGTGGCCGTACCTGGCCCGGTTATGCTTCCAGTCAGCGAGTAGATGGGGAAGTTGTTGGCCGGTGGATCGAGGGGGAAGAAGTTGCCGTACACGCTGTGGGGCGCGCTGGAGAACCGGTACATATTTGTCGTCCCGTTTACCGGCCCCAGTTCCAGGGTCGAGAGAATGTGTGTGTTGTTCGTGTACGTGCTGTCTACCCACCACTGGGCGAAAGTGTCAGCGCTGGTCACGATGGGCGCAGGGCCCTTGTACATCGGATGCCCCTGTGCCCCCGCAGTGTATGTGAGCCCCTGGGTCGGGCCGTTGGCGGTTTGCGTGTAGCCAGGCACGTGTCCGCCATTCGTGTCGTGGCTCCAATCAGTGAACTGGCAATCGCAGAGTGTCGCGTTCGCACCCCCGCCGTTGCGGGTTGTGTCGTATGCCGGCCGGCCGTTGTTGTCCAGGTTCGCCTGGGCCATGCCCCAGCAACGCTGGGTCGCATCGTTCTGCCGCGCCGGACCGGCCGAGTTGGGCACGCAGTAGCGCTTGCTGTAGTTCAAAGCGCCGGTCTGGCCTGACACGCCGGTGATGTTCACCACGCTAGCCTTTTGCAGAGGCACGCCGTAGTAGAAGAAGTCCGGGTGACCGTTGGTTTCCTTCTCGCTCTCGAAGTCACGATACTTGACCGGCAATTCCAGGCAATTGCCGCTGTAGATCGTTTGCGTGCATGGCTGGGTGTCGGCGTTGGGCTTTGCGGTGCAGCTGTACCCTGATTCGACCTTGCAGGTCGACGAACAGCCATCACCGTCCTTCAGGTTGCCATCGTCGCAATCCTCGCCCGTTTCGAGGTTGCCGTTTCCGCAGCTAGTCGAGCAGGCGTGGGTCGCCCCGGTCCCGTTAGTTCCGCGGCAAATCGGTTCCTTGGTGCAGGTCTTCGAGCAGCCGGTGCCGTCGCCGTTGAACAGGCCGTTCGGGCCGGTGCAACCGGTTGGTATGGCGTTGGGATCGGTGCCGCAGTCGCATGACTCGCCCGTTTCCTTGAGTCCGTTTCCGCACTTCGCAACATTACAAAGCTGTCCTTGTGTGGGGCAGTCGGCGCCAGGCTCTTTCTGACAAGTGCCCGAGCAGCCGTCACCATCGAGGGTGTTGCCGTCGTCGCACATCTCAGTACCCTCAATCACTTTGTCGCCACAAATTGGGGTGCAGGGCTTGCCTGGCACGCGACACTGCCATCCGTCAGTGATCTTCTGGCAGTTCGCTGAGCAGCCGTCACCATCAAGGGTGTTGCCGTCATCACAGACTTCGTCGGAGGTCAGCACGCCGTTGCCACATACCCTCAGATCCTTGCAAGGCTCGTTGGGCTCTGGACAGATGAAGTTGGCCATGATCTGGCAGAGGGCATTGCAGCCGGTATGCAGAATGGGATCATTGGGATCCAGTTGCGGATTTGTTTTCTTGGCAGGTGGAATGCCGTCATCGCAATCCTCGCCCGGGTCCAGTACGCCGTCGCCGCAAGTCTTGGACACGTGGAATGGGGTGGTATCCACGGTCGCGCCGCCGCCGCCGGTATTGCCACCAGTGGGAGTGCAAACAATGCAGGACGCAGTGCCACCGCCGGGATTGTCGCCGCCGTTGCCGCCTCCACTCTGGCCTTGCCCGCCATGGGGCGGAACGGAAACCGTCGCGCCGGTGCAACTCGCTCCCGCGAGCAAAACAACCGCGCCAGCCAAGACAAGGGCGCCTTGGTTTCTTAGAACGCAGGTACCAACACGGGTAAGAATCGTGCTTGTTGACATTGGACGCGCCTCATCTGGGGGTGGGTGCAAGAACCCTATTAGCCTACCAACCCGCAACCAATATAACAACTGCACCACCGTACCTGAGAAACGAAACTTCTCTACTGGCGGCGTCGAATGCGCTTTCGAAGTGTGTCGTTATATGTCGCCCCTGTGCCTACCTGTGTGACAGGTTCCACTACGCAGGCATACAAAGATGTTCAACACACTGCTGGTGCCGCTGACACTCAACATCGCAGCAACCGGCGGTGCTAGTGGAGGCACATCCCGCGGCTCGGCCGCGTCTCTTCAGGCAAGTATGATATGAATGCGGTCCGGTTGGCCCGGCGGTCCTCAGGCTTCCTGCGGCGTCGCGTTTACCCTCACCCCTGACAGGATTAAAGACATGGAAAAGGTAAAGATCCTTCTCGACGAAAGCGAGATCCCGCGGCAGTGGTACAACCTCGCAGCCGACCTTCCGACACCGATGCTGCCACCGCTCGGGCCTGACGGGAAGCCCATTGGCCCGGAGATGCTGGCGCCGGTGTTCCCCATGAACCTCATCGAGCAGGAGGTCAGTACCAAGCGGTGGATCGACATTCCCTCGGAGATTCTCGACATCCTCTATCGCTGGCGACCGGCGCCGCTTCGACGCGCAGTGTACCTTGAGAAGTACCTGAAGACGCCGGCGCGCATCTACTACAAAGACGAGAGCGTCAGCCCGGCAGGAAGCCACAAGCCAAACACGGCTGTTCCCCAGGCTTGGTACAATAAGCAGTTCGGAATCAAGCGGCTGACTACCGAGACTGGCGCCGGGCAGTGGGGCAGCGCACTTGCCTTTGCGTGCAACCTGATCGGCCTGGAGTGCAAGGTCTTCATGGTGCGCATCAGCTTCGAGCAGAAGCCATTCCGAAAGCTGATGATGCAGGTTTGGGGGGCGAACTGCATTGCCAGCCCCAGCAATCTCACCAACGCCGGCCGAACCATCCTGGCCAGCATGCCTGACACACCCGGCAGCCTCGGAATCGCCATCAGCGAAGCCATCGAGGCGGCCGTAACCGACAGCACAGGCGGGACTCGCTACTCGCTCGGCAGCGTGCTGAATCACGTGCTCCTGCACCAAACCATCATCGGCCTGGAAGCCAAGGCCCAGCTCAAGAAGGTAGGTGAGAAGCTGCCTGACATCGTCATCGGTTGCGCGGGCGGCGGCAGCAATTTCGCCGGCCTGGCGTTCCCCTTTGCCCAAGACATGATCAACGGCGCGCAGATGACGATCATCCCGGTCGAGCCTGCGGCCTGCCCCAAGATGACCAAGGGCCAGTTTGTGTACGACCACGGCGACGTGGCGTGCATGACGCCGCTTTTGCCCATGCATTCGCTCGGGCACACGTTCATTCCCAAGCCCATCCATGCGGGCGGACTGCGCTATCACGGCATGGCGCCTCTCGTGTGCCAAGGCATTGTGGAAGGTCTGTTCAAGCCCCGCGCCATCGCTCAGCTCAAGTGCTACGAGTCAGCCATGATCTGGGCCAAAACCGAGGGCACCATCTGCGCGCCCGAGACCAGCCACGCCATCGCGGCCGTGATCGACGAAGCCAACAAGTGTCGCGAGAGCGGTGAGCAAAAAGTCATTCTCTTCAACTACAGCGGCCACGGACTGATGGATCTGGCTGGCTACGACGCGTACTTGTCAGGCAAACTCACCGACTACGTGATGCCCGACGACGAAGTCCAGAAGAACCTGCAGGCCTTGAAGGGCATGCCCAAGGCCGAGGAGCGCAAGTCGGGCCGCTGGTAGGTTTCCTTATTAAGCGGCGAGCAGCCTGAGCCGAAAACTCGTCGACGTGCAACTGCCACGATAGAAGTTTGCCCATTCCACTTGGGCCGTCCGCCGCCGAACAAGGAGATCGCTAGATGCACCACCGAAGCTCTGGTATTTGCCTGCGTGCAACATTGTTTTGTCTGGCCGCCGCTGGATGTTCGCTTTCCAATAATGGCGGCGGATCAAACGGCGGCAATACCGGCGGCGGCACAAACGCTGTGGCCGGAACAACGAGTGGCGGTGGTTCGCAGGGATTCGCCGGAGCGTCCGGCGGCGATAGCACTCCGGACACTAGCGCGGGTGGATCCACGGAGCCGGTAAACACGGGTGGATCCACGGAACCGGAAAGTACGGGTGGATCCACGGAACCGGAGAGCACTGGTGGGTCGACAAGCCCGGACACCACCGCGGCCGGCGGAAGTGGTGGTGCCGCAAGTTCATCCACGACCAGCGCCGTTGCTGGATCGCGCGACGCGGGTGCGGGTGGCAGTGGTGGATTCTCTCCAGGCGGCTCGAGCGGCAATCGCGACGCCGGGCCCGCAGGGGGCACGGCAGCAGGAGGAACCGGCGGAAAGGCGACCGGCGGCAGCGCGACCGGCGGAAGTGCGACTGGCGGAAAGGCCACGGGCGGAAGTGCAACTGGCGGAAGCGCGACTGGCGGAAGCGCCGGCACGAACCCAGCGGGCAAGGTCTTTAGCCAATGCCGCTTCCACTTCGGCACCATCGATTCGCAGGCGAAGAACGCCGGCGCGTCGATGATCTCTCAGTTGGACTACTTCACTCCTGGATGGATGATGGGCACCTTCAACCAGAAGTATGTGTGTGATGAATCGGCACCTGGCGGCGCTCTTGCCGGCTTGGTCCCAGTGGATGTCACCTACATTGCTGCCAACTACGTAAAGGGCCAAAACAAGCTGTGCGACTGCAACGTGAGCGGCTGCGCCGGTGGCAACCTGTGCAACTATGGCGCGCAGTACATCACACAGGACTGGGCGACGATCCTTTCCCAGTACACGAGCAACTCTACGGGTTTTTCCTGTCTGAATGGACGCCCCATCGTCTTCGAGATGGAGCCTGATTGGTACCAGTACTACGCCGGTGGTCAGACCCAGGCTTGGACGCCAGCGCAAGCCGGGACCAACATGACGGCCCTGGTGACTGCGCTGAAGAGTTCTTTGCCCAACGCGGTCTTCTCCATGGATATCTCACCGTGGATTCCCAACAATGGCTCGGCCTGGTACACCAATTTCAACATGAGCCTGTTCACCTTCGTCAATACCTCCGGCGGGGGCACCGCCGCCAACAGTACCAAGATCCGGACCAACAACGCCATGACCTGGGCCGGTGTGCATGACGTGACCGGCAAGCCGATCCTGGCCGACACGGGCTACGGAGCGAACGGCGGTTCGGCGGGACATGACGCCGCCTGGGATGTCGTGGCGAACATCAACGCCCGCATCGCGGACGGTGTTGTGTCGATCGCACAGTACAACCCCGTCAACACCTGGGGATCGACCATCTCCGGCATCCGCAGTCAGCTGAGCACGCCTTCGATTTGTCCGTGAGTAGGACGGAGTCGGGGGCCAGGGCGGGGTCGGAGACGGTTGCCGCTCCCGGTCCCGGCCCCGGAAGCGGCAACCGGGACCAGTCACGAATTTCCGCGAGGCGGTACGCGGTTTCCGTCTATAACCACCGGCTATGGATACACCTGCGCAACTTGGGTTCGCCATGCCCGCCGAATGGGAGCGTCACGAGGCCACCTGGCTGGGCTGGCCCCACTGTCGCACCGACTGGCCGGGCAAGCTTGGCACGATCGAATGGGTCTATGGCGAGATTGTGCGCAAGATTGCCGAGGGCGAAAAAGTGCGCATCATCGTCGATGGGCCGCAAGCCAGGGCCCGGCAGATCCTTGCCCGCGCCCACGCCAACCTCGCCAACGTGGAGTTCTTCCGCGCGCCGTCGGATCGTGGCTGGGCACGCGACTTCGGGCCCATCTGCGTGCGCAAGTCAGGACCCAAACCCGAGGTCGCCATCGCCAAGTTTAGGTTCACCGCCTGGGCGAAATATCGCAACTGGCACAAAGACAACGGCATAGCAGAACGAATTGCCAAGCAGCGCAGAATGCGACTGTTTCCAGTCACGCGCGCAGGCAAGCCCGTCGCGCTGGAAGGCGGTGGCATCGATGTAAATGGCCGCGGCACCTTGCTGACCACGGAGGAGTGCTTCCTCGACCAGAAGACCCAGTGCCGCAACCCCGGCATGAGCCGCGAGGAATACGACCGTGTCTTTGCCGACACGCTAGGCGCGCCCAACGTCATCTGGCTGGGCCACGGGATCGTAGGCGACGATACTCACGGCCATGTCGACGATCTGTGCCGCTTCGTGAACCCAACCACGATGGTCATCATCCAGGAGAAGAACGAGCGCGACGTGAATTTCAAGCCTTTGCGCGAGAACTGGGAACGGCTGCAGGGCGCCCGCTTGCAGGATGGTTCGCGTCCCGAGGTGATCGCGCTGCCCATGCCGGCGCCGCTTTTCCACGGCGACTGGCGCCTGCCGGCGAGCTACGCCAATTTCTACATCGCCAATGCCGCGGTCATCGTCCCTACCTTCAACGATCCAGCGGATCGCATCGCCCTGGGAATTATCGGCGAGCTATTCCGCGACCGTCTCGTGGTTGGCATTCACGCCGTGGATCTAGTGCTGGGCTTCGGCACCTTGCACTGCCTGACGCAGCAGCATCCCGCGGTGGCACCCGACAATTGGAATTCCAGATAACCGGGCGAAAAATGGATATCCTGGGTGCGCGCAGGCCTCGCCTGCGATCCGAAGGGTGAAGGATGGAAAGACGCCACCACAGCCATGGAACCGGAGCTTTCTCGCCCGCTGATTTTCGCAGCCTGGGTGATGACTGCGTGTTCGAGCCAGGCGTGCTGGTCTTTCACCCCGAGACCATCTCCCTGGGTCGCAACGTCTACGTCGGGCACAACACCATCCTCAAGGGCTACCACCGCAACGAAATGCGCATCGGCGACGAAACCTGGATTGGCCAGCAGTGCTTCTTCCATTCGGCGGGCGGGCTGACCATCGGGGCGGGCGTGGGGATTGGGATGGCGGTCAAGATCATCACGTCCCAACACCAGGAAGCCGGTCGCGAGGTGCGCGTGCTGTTGTCGCCCATCGAATTTGCGCCCGTCGTTGTCGAAGACGGCTCCGACTTGGGCGTGGGCAGCATCATTCTGCCGGGCGTGACCGTCGGCCGTGGGGCGGTTGTAGGGGCAGGTGCGGTGGTGACCCGGGACATTCCCGCCTATGCCGTGGTCGCGGGAGTTCCGGCGCGCGTCCTTCGCTACCGCTGACTCCTCGCCGTCGGCGTGGCGACAGCGGAAAGCCTGGTTGGATTGTCGAGCGGCTGACGGTCTCGGCTGCAACTGCCCGATCTTCCTCACGCAGCGACTGGCACCTTCGATGCACCTGAGGGTCACTGGAGGTTCCCCAAGTGTCTTCCTACAGCAGCACACAGCGCGCTTCGACAGGAGGTCTTGGCTACAAGATACTCCTGGCCGCCCTTCCGCTGGTTCTTCTCACAGCCGGGCTGAGCGCTGCCGGTTGCGCCGGGCCGCAGGTCTACGTCCCCTTTGAGCAGAGAACAGCAGTATCGGCTGCAACGCGCTGGCAGACGCTTGAAGGCGTGGCCAAGCGCGAGCAGTGGAACGTGGTTCTGACTGATGCCTCGGACCACACCATAGTCGCCTACAGCAATTCCGCTGGCGCATCGGGAGTTCGGGATCGAATCAAGGTCGAGCTTTTCTCGAATCGCACGGTGGTCGAGACAGGGAGCGAGATCGAAGATCACGGCCGATGGCAGGCCGTGCCAGGTCGCTGCGCGGGCTACACCTTCTCGCGCGAGAAGGCACTAGCCACGCAGATCGAAGACGGCCAGCAGACACCGACGAGTTTGGCGGTTCCCCGCAAAAGCGCGGCGCTGGCAGCACGCTGAACCAGGACGATTCCAACTGGCTAGTCAGGCGTACCATCCCTGTGGTGGCCGCGGCACGCCAGATGTAATCTTCCCGGAGTGACTGGAATCCCGATGAGACTCCTGCTGGCGCTGGCTCCAGCCATGCTCGGCTGCCGGGTCTACTCGGCTGGACTTGCCACTGACGCCACCGCGGGCGACTTTGGGGGCATGGGTTCTTCGGATTCTGACGGCGCGGATGAGCCCACAGCCATCGAAGCGTCGAGCGCGGCGAGAATCGATGCGGCTGTGGACCGGGGCGAAGGCGGAGGAATTGCGGACATGGCGCCGGTGATCGGCGACCCGAATACCATGGGATGTTCAGACGGAACGCGCGAGGGCTTTCGCGACTTCACGAACTGGCCCAACATTGCCGGCTGCGCAGGGGGCTGGCAGCGACCCGGGTTGCTCAGCGCAACTGCGCGCACGCCCGCTTGCAACCGCGTGGCCGGCAACGACAGCCGCAGTCCGGATGGAGATGGGTGCTCGGCTGCCGATCTGTGCGCACCGTCCTGGCACGCTTGTCTTGACGGCCCGGACGTGGCCAGCCATTCGCCTACCGGCGGCTGCGAGAGCATCGTCTCGCCGGACGAGCAAGCCTTGTTTGTGGTCATGGCGGGCGCCTCGCCTCAGGGCGTGTGCTTTCCTGATCCGTCGGCGACGAACGATCTACATGGCTGCGGGACCATTGGGCAACCGGAGTCGGAGTGGTGTCCGCCGCTCACTCGCCGCATGGGGTTCGCCGACTGCGGCCCAACGAGCGTGTGGGAGTGCGGGAGCGTGGACGACAACTTGAGCGAAGCCACTGTGGTCATCAAGCCCGGCCCGTCTCTGGGTGGCGTGCTCTGTTGCAGGGACTGAGAGTGCAGTGATCCTTTCGGGCACGAGTCGTGACTGAAGCTGAGGTGCGGCCGATGGAGTTCGACACAGTTGCCGCCAGAAACCGAAACGCGCGCCGGTGGCCCAAGGCGATGGCAGTTTCGTTGTCCTTGCATCTCGCGGTTGTTGTCTTCGCGGTGACCACTTCGCGCGCGCGACGCGAGGAACGCCCGGCCACGCCGGTCGTGGTCACCGTCATGACAGAAGAAACACCGCCTTTGCCACCACCCGCACCCGCAAGCGTGGTTGCGACTGCAGCGCCGGTGCTCGCACCTCGGCAGGCCGGCAGGACGGCAGGACGGCCGCGATCCGATCGTGTGGCAAACCGGCTGTCATCTCCAACCCCTGCACCTGCATCAGCAGACAAACCGCCGCCATTTGCGGTCGCACAGGCGCCCAGTCTGCAGGGCGATCTGTTTGTCCAGGCGGCAAGTGCGCCAGCGGGCAGTGGCGCAGGTTTGGCCGGGGGCGCGGCACCTGCGGCGCACGGGTCCGAGGCAAGCACCGCGCCCAGAATCCTCGCGCCCGCCGAGGGCGACGGTCAGCTAGCCATCGATCCGAACGAGGCCAGATACCAGCCCGTGATTCCTCCGCCCTTGCGCAAACCCGGCGCCAAGTTCGCACCCTTGGTCAAGCTGTGTGTAAGAAAGGACGGCGCGGTGGGTGACGTAACCGTGATGCGGCCCTCGGATCCGGCGGTCGACCCCGCGATAGTCGAGAAACTTCGTCTCTTCAAGTTCCGACCCTATCTCGACCACGGCCGGCCCATCCCGTTTTGTTTCTTCCGCGAGTATCGCCTGTCAGTCGAGGAGTAGTCGCGTGGGAAGCCGAAGGGCGAAGCGAACCCTTTCAGGGTTCCCATGTCAGTGACCGGCTGGCAGGACAGTCGGGCGGCCGGGATTCGCTCAGGCACAGGTTCAATCTCGGGCGCTGGAAGCGCAAGTAGTTGGAAAGCCTAGCCGGCCGCACTGGCACCGTTCTCGCTTTGGGCAAGCGGCGTGCTGGCTCGCGTACTTTCCGCAACCGTCATCGGCATCGAAGCCGCGCCAATCAGTGTCGAGGTGGACGTCTCGCAAGGCCTACCCGGTTGCAACATCGTGGGATTGCCTGATGCGGGTGTGAAGGAGGGCAGCGTGCGCATCCGCGGCGCGCTGGAGAACAGCGGGTTTAAGTTCCCTCTGCGTCGGATCACGGTCAACCTGGCGCCAGCCGATCTGCGCAAAGACGGTGCCGCATTCGATGTGCCCATCGCCATAGGTATTCTCTCGGGCGCGGGATTTCTGCCCCCTGAGAGCTTTGAAAATGCGCTGTTTGTCGGCGAGCTGGCCCTCGACGGCAGCGTCCGACCAGTCAAGGGTGTGTTGCCCATGGCGGCCTACGCACGGGCGAGGGCCGTGCGTAGGCTGTTCGTACCCAGGGACAATGCGGCCGAGGCCGCAGTGGTGGGCGGCTGCGATGTGGTGCCGGTTAGCCACTTGAGCGACCTGCTGGATGTGCTTCAAGGGCAGCGGGCGGCGACCATAGCTGCGCTGCCGGCTCGGTGCGCGCCTGCCGCCACGGCTGACCTCGCCGACGTGCGCGGGCAAGAAGTCGCCCGCCGCGCATTGGAGATTGCGGCGGCTGGCGGGCACAACCTGCTCTTCATTGGTCCGCCGGGTTCGGGTTTACCGGGGTACATAGGCCCATGCCTTGAACTTGTGGCTCTTTTGGCCACCATGGCGAGGCGGTTACCAACCACTTCGTCTGTTTTGGCTGTCTCCGAACCCGCGTCTTCCTGATCCAAACGCAGGAACACGGCCATGCGGCGGGAGTCGAGCACTCGAATCTGCAGATCGTGGAAGTGCCGGAGCTTCTCGATGAAAGCCCGCCGCTTCACCGCCGGAGTGGAGGGCAGATCTTTGAGCTTCGCAAGATAGGCGGCCGTCTCCTCCAAGCTGAGCTGTCTCCGGGTCGAAGCCCCGAGCCCCTGCTCCAATCCCTCGGCCTCGCGGCGAAGCTCCATCTCTTGATTCTTCAGCTCGCGAATTCGCTGCCAGATGATCTCAGCCGAGGCGTCGTCGGCCGCGGCCTCGTACTTCTCCATCCAGCGGCGCTGTTTGGCTTCGAGATCGGCCATAGCCCCCCGTACCTCGCGCAGGCGCGTTTCGAACTCCGGCGCGCGCTTGGCGAGTTCGTGGTTCACTCGATCTCTGATCGCCTGGAGCGATTCCGGCGTCTGAAACAACTTGTCGAGGTAGTCCCAGACCGCGTCGTCGGCCCAGCGCATGTGCATGGACGGACCCGAGCAGCCGTCAACCGTGCCGTAGTACTTGCGACGGGCACACATATAGTAGGGCGAAGCATGGGTGCCCGAGGACTTGCCCGACATGGGCGATCCGCAAAGACCGCAGGTGAGCACGCCCGTGAGTGGGTAGATGCGAGCTTTCGAGCTGCTCTTGGTGCGAATGAGTCGGCTGTTCACCTCGGTCTTGAGCCGCTGAGCCTCGTGCCAGCGCTCGGCCGGGATGATCGTCGGATGCTGGCCCGGGAATAATGTCTGCCGGAATCGTGCCGCCTTCGAGGGCAGCCCCTTCACGTATGCGTCCTCATCATAGGTCGTGAGGCCGGCCACGGCCGGGTTGTTCACGATCTTGCCAACCTTGACCGGGCTCCATGCATACCCGCCGCGTCGCCGGTGTCCGCGCCGGTTCAACTCCTGTGAGATCCGGCGGCAACCCAGACGTTCGCTCAGATACAGGTTGAAGATCAGACGGACAACCTCGGCCTCTTGCTCGTCCATGTACCAAGTCTTGGCCACTGGGAACTTCTCGCAGGCCAGCCGGTGGGCTTCGTCCTCGCTCGCGCCCTGGCGCAGGAGTTCGAGCTTGCAGCGAGACTGGGATGTGTAGCCGAAGGAGGGCGGACCCCCGCCCAGGCGTCCCGCATGGGCTTTGCCCCGCTTCATTTCGCGGATGCGCTCGCCGGTGAGACCCTTTTCCAGTTCGGCCGCGGCACCGAGCACCTTTAGAGCAAAACGCCCGCCAGCAGATCGGAGTTCGCGCTGGCCCGCGAAGGTCCACAAGTCGACAGTGTTCCGGCGCAGAACATTGAGGATAAGATCTTGCACCTCGGTCGAACGCCAAAGCCGATCATCGTGTCGGACGAGGACGCGCTTCACATGACCGGCTTCGATGTCGGCGAGGAGCGCGGCCAGCGCCGGACGTTTCGCCGGCGGTTCGTCGCCGCCTACGTGGCGCGGCTCCTGGTACACCTTGACCGGAGACCACCCGCGCTCGGTACAAATCTCAAGCCCTCGCCGTCGCTGATTCGGGATCGAGAGATCGGTCTTGATGGATTCCTCCACCGTGACCCGCAGGTAGATCCCTGTCACGGCCTCGCCAGCACTGCTGGCATCTTCAACCAGTCGAATCCGAGCCATCGCTGCCTTCTTCTCCGACCAACGCAAGAACCAAGTCGGCCAGATTCTCTAGCACATCCTTCTGCAGGTGCAGCTTGCGGCTACTCATGAACTTGCCGAGGTTGCGAATGCGGGCGAAGTAGACGGCGTCATCTCGCTCTTCGATCAGGATCATCTCCACACCAGAGACAGCGGGTGGCGGGCCTGGAGGGTGGTTGTCTTCCGGAGACCCGATCGGCGGCCTGGCGAGCGCCAAATCTTTGGGCGTCATTGCTGCCTCGCTTCGCAAGAAAACCCGACGCCCCAGTGGGTCAGGACCGTACCCGGCCGGACAGACCGCCCGAAGGCGGCCCTTCCGGCGGGAACCCTGGGAGCGGCCACCCCGAGGCACGACACCATGGAGCCGCGTCGAAGGTGCGCCGAAGCGCCCTTGATGCCTTTGGCTCCGGCGGTCGCCTGACAGGGCTCATCCCCGGAGGGGACTGCCGCCGTCTGGCGAGCGCACGGATGCGAGAACCCGCGGAGCACGATGTGCTCTGCGATCTCGGTCCGCGTGCCGTGCGAGCGGTTGTTCGGCCGCGTCCTTCGGATTCCGTGCCGGGCGAGTTCAACCTTGCGGTCGTTCTTGCCCGTCAGGGTCGTGTGCACTGGCCCACCGGACGCCGGTGGGGATGCCTTTGAAAATCTATGGAGGGTGCTACTGAGACAGGGTCCGCCGGTCGGGATACGCCGGACGATCATCCGGCCACCGGCTACACGTAGATCCGATCCGACGAGAGAGCACCTGTCCGCCACCCGCGGCCATCCCCGTGCCGCTTGAAGCAATCCAGGCGCTTCCCGCTTCTCGTAGACCACGACGAGGGCAGGCGGCGGTTGGCTCGGCCCGCGTTCCCGACCGGCATTCCCCGCGGACACGGCGGTCATGCGAACGACTTGGATCAGATCCCGCGCGCTGGCGTCAAAACGACGCCCGAACGCCGTAGCCGAGACTTCCAGCCTTCTCGTACCAGGCCGCCGCCTCGCGGATCGAGTCGAGGGCTTCTTCGAAGGTTGAGAAGTTCTGCCAGTCCCACTTCTCGTCCTTCGCGTTCCACTCCCCATTCCAGCCGGCCCCCTTGGGCTTTTCGGTTCTGCTATGCGCGCCTTCTTCGAGGCGGTCGGCTGCGGCTCGCAACTCCTCGGCGAAGACGATGGCTTCTTCGGCCAGCATGTCTTCGTACATGCGCTCCGAGACCTTCGTTTCGCCGAGAGCTGCGAGTTCGCGCGCTGCCACCTTGCCGCGGAGCGAACAGCAGGTTCCGAACATGCCCCTGGGGACCATGTACTTCTCGAATGGGCAGGGTTCGTCAGGATTGTGAGTGGTTCCGTCGTTCGGGTAATTTGCGTCTTGCGGATGCTTGGGGCAACCGCATCGCTTTGGGATGAGATCGAGTCCCATAGATGTTGAGGGTTAGGAGTAAGCGGGCCGAGCTGGTCCGCCGCTTCCACCCAGGCCATGGTCCCCGGTCGTTCACTGGTCGTCGTACCATCCTTGCGGCCGGCAAACGCCGCCGGCCTGAAGTTCCTTTCCGCGCGTTCATGCGCGCCAGCGATGGGTGAAGCAGATCGGAAGCGCGGCGGCGCCGAAGGAGCGCTTCGTCGAGCCATTGGCCGAGCACGGCCGAAGGCATGACCGGAAGCGCATCCCCAGCGTCCCGCCGGCCTTGGCAGCGTGGCGAGCTGTAGCGCATCGGGGGCGGACGGTGGCGCGAAACCGCGACGCGATCGCGTCGCACACCGGACTCGCGTACCGCCCGCCCCCTTCTGCTGGTTGATCACGGATGACATGAGCTTCCTGCCTAGGCCGCAACGGAGACCGCCTCCGTCGTCGCGTGGTCGACGACAAGCGAGGCAAGATCCTCGATGCTCATGCTCTCAAGCTGGTCCCAGGTGGCTCCCAGCTCCCGGACTTCCGGCAAGTTTCCGAGGTCGTCCATCGAGGCTTCCGCGAAGAAGGACCCCCCGAGAGCCTGGAGTTCGGCCCACACGTACGGAAGCGCGGCCTGCGGGTCGCCAGTGACTTCCAGCGCTCGCGTGCGCTCCAGGTTCAGGAACTCGCGGTTTACTTCCACTGCACCTCCCCGGATCCATACGGAACCCGGGATCACGAACCCGCCATCGTCGCGCAGCTCGATGAGTAGCAGCGGATGCTTGCGCGAGACGTGCCTCAAGAAGGCGACGACGAGGTGGGCGTTCCATAGGTTGTCGCGCACGCGCGTCGAGCCGTACATGAAGACATCCGCGGGAGGAACCGGCGAGTGAGCGCCGAGTCCGTCCACGGCAGGCGGGTTACCGGATGCGAGTCCGAATCTCGCGAATTGCAGGGGAAAGGCCGCGCGTCCTGGATCCCGGGGCGGCGCGAACGCCAGGCGTTCGTGCGTCCAGGTGCAGGCGCGATTCATGGCCGCTTGGGCGTCCAAGATCTCCTTGGCGGCCTTCGGCGAGGCCGGAGTCCGCTTGGAGATGCTGTACGTCAGGTTGTGGTTGCTCATATTGGGTGTTGCTTCAAGTGAGTAAAGAGAGTCCGGTGTGCGAGCCGCGAGCGCGACTCGGCCGGCCTGCCTCCACCGACTTCCGCATAGCCCGATGTTCCGTGATCGACCTCCTTTCGGCGCGGCCTCGCCCGCGCCTGAACCTGTGACGTGCGAATGCAAACGGGTACCATGTCTGTCGGTACAGGCGCGAATCGGCATCATGGTGAAACCACTCCGGTTTCGGAGGGGCAAACCCGATCGGCAGTCGATCGGCTTGGCTGATCGTTCTCGCTGATCGGCTTGTTGATCCCATCGAGAAGACCCGCCGAGGGTTGGATTGATGCTGATCGAGGCAACTCAAGGCAGGACCATAGAACCGGAGCGAACGCTTGCCCGTCATTCAAACTAGCGGCTGTGGCCACGAAGCTGAAAGCCCCTCCCCCGCCGGAGGTGATCGCGACGGCCACGGAGAGAGCGCGGCGGGCAGACGGGACGATGGCGAGCAAGCGCCAGGCGGCTAGCCCATACAGACGGCCGGCGTCACGAAGGGCGGCATAGTGGCTCGCCTTGGCTCTCCAAACCGCCGAGCGCTGAGTTCCGGCATCCATCTCTACGATCCATGTGCGTTCACGCTCAATTGTTCCCTCCGTCGCGATGAACGAGACAAGCGCGTCGGGAACGACATCGACCGCCGCCGGTTTCATCCTTCGAATCTCCCACTCGGGCCTGAAGAAGCCGATGCGGATGCCGGGGTGCTGGCGACAGGCAAGGGCGGCCGAGACCCAGAGACGATTTCGCATCGAGACGGCGGCGAGATTCGTCCGGCGAATTCCGGCGATTGCTCGAAGTTCGCGCTCATCGCAGCCGGCTTTTTCCGCCGCCCACTCCAGGCCGCGTGGCGTGAGCGAGAACCACGCTGGCGAGAGCGGGCTCTCGCGCGCGAAGGACCGGATGAGGCCGAGACGGACCAACCGCCCAAGCCCAAAACGCGCCGTGTGGCGCGAGCCGTACCAGAGCGGGTAGATGTCGGAGATGGTAACGATGCCCATCCGGCCCACGGCGTACGCGATCTCAAGATCGCGAGGCAGGTGCAGGCGGGCGCCGGAGACGCGCCAAGGCAGGAACGTCATCGTGCCGGCCCCAAAGAAATTGAGATGCGACACTCACGGCACGGAAAGAACGATGCGCCGCTGCCGCAACGGGCGCAGCGATCTGCGGCCCCGAGGTAGACGGCTCCGCAGCCCGGCGCTTGGCATTGCCAGCGTCCGTACAACGAATTTGGCGTGCCACAGCTCGGGCACACCAGATGGGGCCGCATCAATCTCGCGCTCCAGCACATCCACCGCACCAACCGAAAGATCGTGACCCCAAAGATCCAAGCGCCGTACGCGGCGAACAAGGGCAACGCCACGATGAGCATGAGCGGATCGGACTTCTTCTTCGCGTCGGCCATGATTGTCACCCTATGTCCATGGGTCTTCGGCCGCGGCGAGGCGGACGAGGCGTGGGTTGATCATCGCCTCCGCCATTCGATGAGGATGAGAGCAGTCCTTCGATCTGGCGCTGGACTTCGCGCTCGCCACGCTCCAGCTCGGAGATGGTGGCCACGGCATCGCTCTTCGCGGCGCGCTCTTCGAGCGAGCGGACTTCGGAGGGCGACGCCTTGAGTACCAAGTCGGCGGTCTTCATGAGCACGCCGGGCAGGCCGGTCCGGCGATCGACGATGTAGCAGTGGCGGTCGGCGAGGCGCTCCAGACCGTCGCGGAGCAGGGTGAGTTCGGCGCCCCGTTCGAGGTATCCGAGCCGTTGCTCTTCCCATGGCGCACCATGCGGGCGCGGATGGGTTCCGGTCACAGGCAGGGCAAAGTCCCAGGCGTTGCTGTCCATCGCCCGGAAAATGAAGTGCAGGTGCAGGTTGTTCTTCACCACGTCGGCGATGGAACGCGACACCTTGGCCACGGAGGTCATGTCCTGGGACAGGACGGCAAGGAAGACACCCTTGGATCTGGCGAGGCGCAACAGGTCCTCGAAGGTGTCGGCGAGGTGTGCGCCACCGGCAGCCAAGAAAGTTGGCCATTCGTCAACCATCACGAAGGTGGGCGCCGAGCCGTTGGGCCGGCGCCGGATGGCGTGGGTGATCTGGATCCAAACGAGCCCGGCCATGAACCGGCCGATGTCGGTTGAGCCCTGGGGCGGAGCCAAGTTGATCAAAACGATCCGGTCATCGAGAAGTTTGGCAAAGTCGATGCGGTCCGGGCTTCCGCCCAGCGCAAGCCGAACCGAACGAAGGCGGAGCAGACGATCAGCACGGCTCACGAGGCCTAGGATCCGATCGCGCGATTCCTTGCGTAACCGGGCGGCCACGGCTCGAAAAAAGTCGGGTGGTTTGTGTTTCTCGGCGAGGGCATCCAGGAGTTCTGGCGTCTCCAGCGCGGTCGGGAGCATGGTGATTGGCAGACCGGCGCGGATGAGCGCCTCGATGACCTTGTGAAGGATGGCTTCTTGGCGGACGCCGACACCGCCGTTGTCGAGTTCATTCGTGATGATGCCGGCAATCTCATATGCCTGCATCTCGGCATCTACGCTCTCATCGGGGGCCAGAACCTGGAGCCGCGGCAGGGTTGAAGCGGCGAAGAGGTCGAGGACGATGACCCGGCTGAGCAAGGACTCGGCCTCGGCCGGCGGGAGCGTGTGGCTGAATTCGACAATCGCCCGCTTGGCCAACTCGACCGTCTCGCTCTTGGGGTCGGCGACAACAAAGCGGCGCACGCCGCAGTGGAGCAGGTGGCGCAGGAGCAGGGCTAGGAGGTAGCTCTTGCCCGAACCGGACGGTCCCCAGAAACCCATGTGGCCAGCAAGCCGCTCGCGCGCGATCTGGATTGGCCAGCCGCCGTCCACGGCATGGCCCAGTGTCACGGCATCATTCTCGCGATATTGGAACTGGCGCGCGAGCCGGTCGTGGAGGGAGTTTGCTCGGTCGCGCTCGGTATCGAGAAGAGCCACCTCCTCCTCCATGGCGTGGATGCTGGCCGAGCCACGAACAAGCGAACGAAGGCGCGCAACGAAAGTGGTCATCGCGGGTTCCCGTCGGGTGCCGAAGATGGCGCCGGAAGTGCCCGCGCGCGGGGCGCGCCGTGGCGCCGAGCCCAGAGTTCACGCGCCTTCGCGCGATCTGTGCGGCGGCGCCAGGCGAAGAAGCCGACCACGACGAGCGTGATCACCAGAAGCAGGGAAAGCCCATCCGACGCTGACGGCGTGCCGCTGGTGGACGCCCCCGGCAGAGCACGGGCGCAGGACTCGATGAAACATGGAATGGCGGCGAGCACCAGAATCGCGCCGAGGACGCCCTTCACAATCTGACCGGCGAGATCTTTGGCGCCAAACATGAAGGCGACCCCGGCGACCATGAGTAGGATGGCGAGCACGGGCTAGTGCTTCCCTTTCGACTCGCCCGAGGCGGTAGCGCGGATGAACTCGAAAACAACCGAGGCCGACATCGTAGTCTCGTGCGCGGGAGGGGTCGTCGACCGGGGGCGGAGAAAAAAGACACCGAACTCACAGACCGCATCGTGCTTACGGAGATCGACGGAGTCGCCTCCCGTGGGCGCGCAAGGGCACAGCCTCGAAAAGGCAACGCCAGAGAGTGCGTGCCGAGAATGATGCTCGACCCACGAACAGCGTCTCTTCTGGTTCCTCTCGCCGCACATCCGACGTTCCTCCATGGGAAATCCATGAGGACCGGACGGAACATGTTACCCAGCCAGATATCCGAGAGCCGCAGCGAAAGAGAGCGCACATCGGTCGCCACGACATGCAATGCTCGATCGGGATTTACCGCGACACATCAAAAACGCCTGGGTCGCCGAGGCGACACGGCCGGTCTAGACCGCGAAGGCGGTTTCAACTGACCCTGCAAAGGCAGCGTCAAGAGTCCCTAGATATGTCACCACAGCCCCAAGCATTTCCCGACCCACCCGCTCGCCAACGCACAGTACGCTCATCTCTGAAACCTCTCGCCGGAGTCCCGCGACAAGGTTGAGGTACTCGTAGCTCCCCACAGCGGTAACCCTCCCGTCGACAATCACTATCTTCGCGTGCCAAGGAATTGGCTCCTCATTGACGAAGAGCCTCCCCGGACAGCCCTCAGCGGCGAGTCTTAGTTCGCGAATCACATCCCGCGTCGCCATCGATCTCTGGTCACATGGGAAAGCGGTCTCGACTTTGACCTGTTCGGCTGCTCCCTCGCCCCAAAGAAGGACGACATTGCAACCACGAGCCAGCACCTCCCGCACGGACCGGACGAATTTCGGCGTGGCTGAACGGCCCGACAGCCTATGGGATCCGATGAGAATGGACTTTCGACAGCGCTCCATGCCCTCAAACATGAGCAAACGATGATCAAATTGCGATACCGTCTGGCACGGTGAAAGTCCCAGCATCTCCATCGCCGCTGCTGCCTTCCCCAAGGCCCTCACGACGCTGACTCTCACACCCACGAGCGACTCGGCCGACCACGCGACGGATTCGTCGCGTAGCAGCGCCGCCACAGACCGGAGCCACTGACGCGTCTGTCGAACATCGCCGTTTCCCGGCGGCTCCAGCAACTCCGGGCTCACGCTCCCCCGACGCTCCATCTTGCCAGAGGTGACAGATCCAAGCTCGGCTAGGGCATCACCCGACGGCATGACGAGATTCATGGGTAGAGCCTTCCTCACCCCCGCGGAAAGCGTCCGACTGACCACCTTGAATATCGCTTGCGTCGCCCCGGAACCGAGCGCCAAGGCGCACTCGAACAGCCCAGGCGACGCCGCTGCACTGAGAAAATTGCAGGAGCCAACCAACGAGGCATTGCGATCGCGCACCGCATATTTGGCATGCGAACAGGCCCCCCGATCCTCGTCAACCACTATCCTTGCGGCGCACGCATACTGGAAGGCTGCGGCGCGTCCGAGCAGCGCCTTTTGATCCTCAGTGTACTCGCGCGACATACCAATACCCATCGCGACCCTCACCCCTCTGCGTGCACGCGCGAACACCTTCCGTTCCAGCCACTCCTCACCACCTGTCGAGATAAAGGCCGAGCCCAACACAAGCTCCTCTTCCGCCTCAGCTGCGGCACACGCTACCCAGTCCCGGATGGCATCCACACCACAAATCGCCCTCACATCGCTGGCAGTCGCCAACAAGTCCATCGCCTCGTCGACGAGCGCGGCAAAACGAGGCCTATCCGCTGGAGCCATGCTGGCGTTGCTGATGTTAGCGGCGATGTCTTCAACACCGTACAGCCAAACCGTCGAGCGGCTGCTGGATTGTTGGCGCGCGGGACGAGAGATGGCTGGAAGTGTCGCCCAAAGATCCGGATAGCGTATCTCCATTTCCCGCAGGGCGGCATTCAAGGCAAGCATCTGGGGCCTCGACCACTCGGCCGATCCTTGAGGGTAGGCCGCGAAATCGTCCTCCGCGGAGGACTGAGCCGGCAGTCGGACCACATCTACGCGAAGGATGCCGGGCGATGTGATCACATCGATTACATCACGAACAACACTCCCTCTCGGTAGCACGACGCTAGCAGCAACCGCAAATTCTGCCCGGGTAATCTCACGAACTCCACGGATCTCTGGAAGAGGAAGACTCTTCCAGCCGGGTGGATAGGTCGTCGTCCAGAGCCGCTGTCGAGGAAGGAAGATGTCAAGCTGGGGAAGATAGCAAACAACCACCGTCTTTCTTCTAGCGGGGATAGCATCGGACCGCGAACGCGCGTCTCCTGAGGTGAGTTCCTCGCTAACCCCAGACGCCATTACTAGTCGGCCCGTTTCAAGGTTAAGAAGGACGAGGTTTCGGCGAAGAAGATCCAACAAGATCTCCACGGCGAGTTCCTTACGGATACCCATAAACCCTGGGAGTTTTCGCGGATCATCAACGCCCAGCGCTATTGTTCGCAAGAGTTCCTGCGCAGCTGGTTGAAGACAGTTGTCCGCCACCGAGACACGGAGGCTGCACTCGACTGCCTGCAAGCAAACAGGCGTCAACGCTTCGCCGGCGGCACCCATCTCCACTCGCGTTCCAAGATGTCAGTAGGTATGTGCACAGCTTCCTGATCTCCGAGCCGTTTCAACAATCCCGACAGTGACGGAAACCCGCCTGCAAAGTTTCGGAAATGGGAAATGTCGCCAACAACAATTAACGCCTCGCGCGCCCTCGACAGGGCCACATTGAGATCCTCGTCGTGCGAAATCGTTCCAATCGCAGCGTAGGGTCTTTCGAACTCGTTGCTTCGCACTAGCGAGAGTATCACGACATTTGCTTCGCGACCCTGGAATGAGGTTACCGTATTAACCAGTGAGCTCGCTCGGTGATCTATGGCGCCGAGCGCATTCACAAGGCGTCTTCGCTGCTCTGCATACACTGTCAAGACGGCCAGCTCGTCTTCCAGTCGCTGCGCAGAATCATTCCCGGGCGCTCCACCCAGCCGATCAAGTATCTGTTGCCAGAGGCCACCGACCAATCTCTTGACAAGTTCGACCTCAAGCGGATTCCATTTGCTAAAACCAGCGGCGGCATCTTCTCGACGACCGGGATAGGAACTTGTATCGAGGACTACGAGCGCACGGCCGGCGAGCCACTCCGGACCACCCAACACGGCAGCGGTGTAGGGGTGCACGCGCTCGTCCTCGGAAACCAAGGGGGCCAGCCGGCTCTCCCAATTCTTGTCGTGGTAAAAGAGAGAGCCCACTAGGTTGGTCAGGATCGGGTGCATTCGGTAGCACTCAAGGATTTCACCATGCTGATCGGATCGACCATGCGCGTAAAGCGAGCCAAACAGTTTCCCGAACCACTCCACCCGCTTGAGTAGCAGGGCGCGATACTCGGCGTCGAACGCAGTCTCCTCTTCGCCCTTTCGAACGGCGAGTTTGAGCTGAACAATGCGCAATATCTCCTTGAGCCGAAATGGCCCGAGTTGGTCATGGTCGCCCAACAAGAACCAACGATTACCCAGCGTCAGGGGGACGAGCAATTCCGTGGCATGAGCCCGGGCAGCCTCTTCAACTATCACCCAGTCAAAGGCAGCGAGGTCCTCCTCTTTCGTCAGCTGCCCCGCCCCAACACAGGAGGCGCCCACTATGCCCGCACCACGAATAATGTAGGGCCAAAGTAGCAACGGTTGCTCCTGTAGCAGGGCCTCCCACGCGTTCAATCGAGCGACGAGCTGCGGTTCGGCAACACCGAAGTCCCTAGACCACGCCCCGACGCACCGCCGGGTGACGGCAATAGCATCAAGGGTCTCTCTAACCAGCGCCCTATTCACTGCGCCCGGAAGAAGATCACGGGTCCGCTCATCCGCCTCGTATTCCCCAGTTGGGAGGCGAATCGTCGTCACCTCGCCGAATAGATCGCGAATCCTCCGCAGAAGGTTATCAAGAGGTCGATGGGCCTGTGAACAGACGAGAATGCGTGCTGCGGGATTATCCCGAAAGATGTGCTCTACAAGAGCACCCACCGTATGGGTCTTGCCGGTTCCTGGCGGCCCCTTCAGGATGAACATCGGAAACGTAGAGACGGCGTCACGGAGACACAGGACCTTCGATTTCGAGAATCGCGCATCTACTCCTACGACACGAAGCTCCTCGAATACTCGGGCAGCCACACGCGCAGGCTCGATCAGAGAATCGATCTTGAAAGAATCCTCCGCTAGCCTGTCGATAGCTACGCGCTCCTGTCGATCAGCGTACTGTGCGTTGCGTGGGCGTAGCCAACCTCGCGAGGGAATCGGCAGGGTGCCGCCTAATGCCGTGAGACGAACCCTGCCGGGAGGCGAGGATATCTTCTGGCCCAATTCCTCGTCGGATTCTGGATCTACCAGGAGCAACGACGCGGTCTCCCTCCTCAAGTCGCTTAGATCCGCAGCGAGCAGCACTTCGGGCTTCCCGACTGGGTCGCTGGCGAGTTCCCTCATGAAGTTCGAGAGAGGTGGTCGGGCGCGCAGTTCTTCCTCGAGAGCAGCAAAGTCAGGATTTCTCCCGAACTGCTGTTCCTGAGCTTCATCGTCCGCCTCAATCCAGTAGTGGGCCATGGCTCCGGCCCCAGCCGATAAAGTGCCACTCTGAGAAGCGGCGCTAGGAGCGAGAACATCTGCAGCCCGAACAGCGGGAGCATCGACGAGCCGATAGGCATATGTCTTGACGGCGACCTCACTTCTGCGGGCATCAAGAAGCGCTCGTAGCGCCTCGACCGCCACTCGGCGCCCCCGATCCTCGCCGCTCATCAGCGGCTGCCCAGTGACCTCGCGGATTTCCCGAAGCAAAGCCGACCAACCGTCTGTCGGGTCACCGCCCGCCTTAAAGTGGTCCAAATGGTCGTCCGCCGTGTGATCCAACAAACTGAGAACCTGAAGCTCAGGAAGACTGATTTCAATGCCAGCGTCAGCGGAGTACTCCCTCGGCAGGCCCAGACGCACGCAGTCGATCCAAAGGACGTGATCCAAAACACGGCCCGTGTATTTGTCTCGAAAAGGCTCACACTCGTAGGTGAACCGGCCGCCTACGAGGAGGCACTTGTCCTGCCCAGATGGACCGGGGATAACGCGCACAGAATCTCTCGTGAGGTCGGTGGTAAGAATGCGGCGCAGTGCGCGGAACTGCATCTCGTCGCCGCCGGCCTTCTCCGTCTCATTGGTTTCGGCGTCCACCACCTGAGCCATGTGGGAAAGGGCTTCCTTTTCAGAAGTGACTAGCTTGAGATTGGCTCGCTGCTCGGTCGCCAAACGGCGACGCCGAAGCATGTCCCGTAGTTCGACCCACTTATCCGCAACATCGCCCGCGCTGCGGGAGCGTTCGCGGATATCGAAAGCAACCATCTCGCGGAGCAGATCTCGAAGTTTTGTCGCGGCTAGTTGATCCTGAGTCCGATGCATTCTTCCAATGGAGTCTTGGAGGGAATGAACCCACGCTGCGTGTTTCTCCGGTTGATAGCTCGTCTCGGCTAGGAAATCTACCGGCGGGAGCGTCCCAACGAACCACTCGCAAAGAGTAATGCCAAGACTGTAGATGTCGGATTGGAGACCTTCTCCCACGCCGCGAGGGTCGGTGGAATGGAACAGATATGCGCAGCGTTCTGGAGCGATGTAAGGCAACATGATCGGCTGCAGACCTACAGGAAGTCGCTGCCGGAGGCCCGTGTGAAGAAGCGCGTTGAGGAATATGCTTTGGCCGAATTGCGACAGCGCCAAGCGACGCTCTTTGTCCCATACGCAAATAGTGTCCGGACGTATGTCGCGGTGGACTATGCCAATAGAGTGCATCTCAAGGAGCGCACCAGCAAGAAGGCACGCTCCTTCAATACAATCAGACAGCGTTCGAAAAGATGTGTTTTGAACGGGGTTTCTTAGAAGGTCCCGGAGAGTCGCATAGTAATAGTCCTCCCATGCGACAAAGTAGGCATCTTCTTGCTTGTCGTAGTCGGCCGCGAGCACACGAACGATGCCAGGATGATCGGTTGCTCGAAGACGCATAAGGGAGCGGGCCTCGGTTCGCCAAAGGGAGGGCAGGATCTCCGACAACTCAGGCGGACCAGCGCCCATGCCACTGAATACCTTGACGATGGCCGGCTCTTCCCGCAGGAGATCGTGGAGACGCGCCGAAATATAGAGCTGACCTCGGTCAATCACGGCGCTCCCCGCCCCCCACACGAACCGATTGCCGAGTTTGTCGTAGGGCCACGCAACAGCAGTGGTTTGATCTGTCGTCGGCATCAAGATATCAACACGCGCAATAAGAAAAGCCCCGCAGACATCGTGGATGCTGTGGGGCAGACGAGCAGTGTCAGCGGTTTCAGGCGGGAGCGCTTGCCGACCGCGGAAGAACTGAGTGGAGGACGGAGTGAGCCCGATTCAGAAAGCGATGCCAGCAGTAGCGCTCCTTCGTCGACGGACGTCGAGGAAGGGAGAGCGGATCTTCGGGTTCGATGGGCTCGACGCCCAGGACATACTGATCCGCGTACCATTCCGTCTCGCAGACGCAACAATTCTTCAAATGACGAAGCCACTCTCTGATCACCCCCGGATCCAGAACAGTCTCTTGCGCTTCCCCCCCGAAGGCGAAAAAGATCGCGCGGAACTCACCGTGTGTCAACATCGATAATCCTCCAGACCGCCGGCAACCAAGGCGTCTCGCGCATCCGCCGGATAAGGACGCGCAAAAGGGGCAATACCTGCGCGCCCACGCCATACTGACATGTCCTACAGTAGCACACATCTGACAATTTGTCAATAAGAACGGTATGTTAGCTGACAGCCCCACAACTATAAGCGGCGGCGCTCTCTCGACGAACGGCACGGTTGAGGTTGAGTGGACAGCCGAAGAGCTACCCCACCGTTCCTACCGCCACTTCCCGAGCTTCCGCCGGACGGTGTGAGGCCACCGTGGCTGACCGCTTTTCTGTTCTTGTGGCGGCGTTGCGGAAGGAATGGGGTTGCTCACTCTCGGCGCACGGACGGGTGTCACAGGCGCAAGGAGCACGCCTACCGCTGGATTTTCGCCTTCCCGCTGGGCTCGACGGAAGGACCAGAATCCGAGTTCCCGTCCTTTGGGCACACGGGTTCGAAGGCGACAAGGTCCGACATCGTGAACAGGCGGCGCCAGACCTCGGCGACGCGATCTGCGCTCCGGGCGCTGTGGTTACGACGGGGACGCCCTGGTTGACTGAGGTCGTTCGGCCCGGTCGTTTCAGCGAAACCGCACACCGTTACGGCGATGCCAGCATTGTCGACGGGCACCGGCAGTTCCGCTGGCACCCGCGAACCGGCCAGCGCCCGGCGAATGCCATTCTCGACATTCTCATCTCCATCGGTCTGGAAGAGGAGGCGACACCCCGTGCCCGATTTGCAACCCAGGACGCGCAACTGTTCGATCGCCCGGCGAGCCGTGAGAAAATCCGGCGTGATCAATGTCCGCGGCAGGCCGGAGCAGCCCTTGACGATACTCTCGACGAGTTCACGTTCCCTCCGTTCAGCTCCGGCCGGACTTTCCATGGCCCGTGCTGACTTGAATCCGATCAGCCTTGCGATCTCGACCGGCTCGCCCAAGGTTGCGTTGTCGCCGGTGGCGAGGACGAGCAAGGTCGAATGCTTGTTCACTCCGGGAAGGGCGAGCACTCGCTTGACCAAGCCACCTACAGATTGGCAAGGAGCGAGCGTGGACAGCGAACGGTCGAGCAGGACGGCGAAATGTGGTGACACCCCCGGCCCGTGAGGTCTCGCCGTTCGCCAGGTCACGACGCCGACGAGCGGCACAAGAACCATGGCCGAGATGAAGGCCCACTTGCGCCCGGTCATTGCGCCCTCCGTTTCGCGCCCATGAGGTAGCCCCGGTTCTCGGCGATCCCCGAAAAGTACCCGTCGGTGACCTGTTTGACCGCTGCGGCAGTGGCTTCCTCGACCGAAGCGAAGCGGGGCTTGCGTGAGCCCACGTAGCGGATGTGGTCTTCGATCTTCCGGTTGGCCTCATCGACCAGAGACTTGAGGCGGTCACGCTCCTGCTTGGCACCGTCCCGCTCACGGATGGCAACATCCTCCAAGGCTTTGCGCTCGCCCCACGCCTTGAGCTCCTGGCGGAGCGATGACGCCTTCACCTCCAAGAGCACCACGACCGCAGACTCCATGACGGTCAAGAAGATGGCGAAGAGTACTTCAGAAAACTCGGTTGCCCCCGAGAGCCGGATTCCGCCACAGGCAAATGCCAGCAGAAGACCAGCACCGCACGCGAGGTAGCTGATGGTTGGCCGCTCTCCTCGACTGCCGTGGCCAAATAGGATGAAGCCAGTCAGCAGGCCGCCCAGGACGAGCCCGAGCGTGCCGGCCCCAAGCATCCGCAGAACGTCGTCGCCGACCACGGACAAAAAGCGGTCGGCGAAGGTGGGCGCCATGGTGAGTGCAATCACCACCGCAGCTACGACGACGAGAGCCGGGTGTGGAATCGGCTTGGCGCCGGCTGCGGCCTTCTTGCTGAGCGCCTTTTCGACTTCGCGAAGCTCAGCGTCGGCAAACTTGAGTGCCTCTTCTACCTTGATGCGGTCCTTGACGACCTTCAGATGCTCGGCTTCACGAGCAGCATCGTGCGGGTTTGCCTCGGGGTCGTATCGTTCCTCGTACGTCTCGCGGGCGATGGCCTCCGCGTGATTCTCCAGGGCGCGGATGTCGTGCTCCTGGGGCTCAACGACACCGCTCTCGGTAGCTCGCCGACGGCCGAGCTCGAAGAGATCAACTTCGCGACGGGTGTGAGGGGTTGGCGGTTCGGTTAGTGACGGGGGCTTCTTGTTCTGTTCGTCCATGGGGACCTCCTTTGAGGAGATCCATTCCGGCAGAACGACGCGTGTTACGTTTTAGGACGAGAACAGACCAGAGCTCGCGGAGGGATCAGCTACTACCCGACGCCCGATGGCCCGGCCGGCGGCATCGTACTCGATGTCGGAGCGCCATCCACGGAAGGCAAAGTTGCGCTCGCGATTGTGCGTCCATTGGTCTCCGCATCGCGGGCACTCATACTCGACCTCAACGGAGACAGACGGCAGGCCGAAAACTTCTTCGGATCTTCTCACAGCTCGCATCCGCTTTCTGCACGTTGGACAATGGAAGTACATGATCACTCCCCCGAATCTACGGATTTGGCTTGAGCACGCGGAGCAAGTAGGCTCGCGCCTCGCAGAAGTGCTTCCGCGCCGCGCCGGGCGTGATGCCCAGCTCCGCGCCAATATCCTTGTATGATCGCGGCGGATCTTCCGTTCGCGCATGGAAGACTGCGACCTTGATCGGCGACAGGCGTGAAATATGTCTGCTGATGGCCTCCACCGTCTCGCGCTCGATCAAGCGCCTCTCCGCTAGCAGCACGGCGTCCTCGGGGCTGGAACTAGAGGATGAGGTTTCCTCCAAGATCTCGCCCGGCCATGCGAGGCGCTCACGCATGAGCTCCAAGGCCCGCTTGGTGGCCATCTTCCAGCTGATCCGCCGGGTAATTGTGTACATCAGCCCGCGCAGGTGGAAGAGACAAGCGCGTCCCGCCCTAACAACATCGAAGAACTCCTCCTGGACGGAGAGGACGATGGCTGGGATGAGCTTCGTCTTCGGGTCGCGTAGCTGGCGCCGGACGCCCCACGCTGCTTCTTCGGCATATGCATCGTCAATGCCCTTCCTCAGACGGCGCCCGAGGTGGTCGATGTGCGGCAGGCCCATCGTAAAGATGGTCTCGTCCACCCAGCGAGTCACCTGCGCACGGTAGGCGTCGAATATCGCTTCGGCATCTGACCACGGCAGCACACCCGCGGCTCCACACGGGCTACCACAACCAGGAGGCGGCGTACTGGGCTGTTCGACCCCACCACTAGCAGGCACCGCGAGGCGCCTCTTGACGCCTTGCGTCCCGAGTGCTATCGTGTCTTCACGTTGTCGGTCGCGGTACCAGTTCCTTCTCGTGCTCGGACGCATGTGTGTGTGTCCTTCCGCGAGGCGGGGTGGTCATGCAAAGCGCGAAGCGATAGGGGTGCTCGCAAAGTCCCCTGTCGTCCGTGTGCGCGTTGCCGAACCCTGCCAGGATCGACAACTCGCGGCTTTGCATCGCCGCCGACGTCCGGCTCTCCACAAGGGAGCCGGTCTTTTCTATTCCCGTCGCCAGCTTCTTCACCCCACCAAAATCTCACCAGCGGTAGACTTTCCACCGGAGCGCAGCCGGACCGCTACCGGGTAGTCTGGCTTACAAAAGGAGGGCAAAGAACGCAATGCTCACGAGGGGCGACAATTCCCCAGACTCTCAGGAAATACTGAGAATCCTGCTCGCGGCACACCCGGAACTCCGCAACACCATCCAGGACGACGCCGTCGAGGATGAGACGATCATCAAGTACCTGCTCGAATACGCTCGAACCCTATCAACGGGCAAGAGCGATTGCGAGGCGCACTTCATCGCCTACATCGTCGTGACCACATCCCGCGTCCAGCCATCCCTGGCTGAAAGACTGGTCGCCGCTGTCGAAGCCGCAGCCTCCAGCAGTCCACGCATGGCCGCTAGGTTACGAGATCTCTTCGACCCAGTGGTGGAAGGCCAACCGAATGTTCGAACATGGCAGGTGTGCCTCAGAAACCTGCTGGCCGAAGGCAGTATCTACGGACTGGGAACGCAGGTTTTCGCGGACCGCGTGCGGGGAGCCGCGAAACGCGGAAGCAAGCACCGCTTCCTCATAGGATTTCGGGCCTTCCTCGAAACCAAGGGCGTTCCGCACAGAAAGGCGCACGCAATCCTGAGGCGAGTCGGGATCCTTCTCGCCCCTCTGGGTCTCGGTCTCCTCGGGGGAGCAGGATTGGCGCAGGCAGCCGAAGGCGCGACGGTTCGAGAGAAGGTGCTCGGAGCATCTCGCTCATTCAAATTGGGGATTGCCGCTCTGCTGGCATTCGTGGCCCTGATCTCCGGACGCCAATTGCTTTCATGTGAGGGCTGCGCACAACAACGAGCTAAGAGCAAAGGAGTGCTGAGCGAGCCATCAGACAGCGACGGAATCTCAGCCACCCAAAGGGCGGCGTCCACACAGGGGAATGTCGACGCAGACTATGCCGACGCCGGAACGGTCATTGCGATGCCCGCGGACTGCGCCCGCTTGGTGCCTGGCCCCGATCGCAAGGAGTGTCTGATCAAGCTCGCGGATGGGAATAGAGATAGCATGGACCGCGCAGAGCACCTCTACAAATTGGCAATTGCGGATTCATACGACTCCGCAACAGTCGTTGGGAGAAACATAGATCGCTACTGGCATTTTGGCCCTTTCTGGTCAGACTGGGCGAGTGGCAATGAATTGCTGAAAGCCCAAAACCACAACGCGATGCTCGCATTGACGACCCTCTATGCCAAGGCCAGTAGGTTCTTGGAAGCATCTGCAACATGGGCGCAATCAATCGAGATGGTATATCGGGGAGGTGGCGCTTTTGGCCAAGGGCAGGGAGATTGTGGTTCCTACATTGCCGCCTTCCTGTACAGAAAAGCAGGTCTCCGAGATCCCTCCATATATGGACCTTCATGGGCGGGATGCGAAGGCCAACTGATGTTGGAAGCTGCCGCCCGGAAGGCAGCTGATGGCGAGACAATGGAGAGCTTCAAGACCCTGGCGCAAGCATTCTATTACCTCCACACCAGGTCTCAAGACGCTGTCGCTCCACTGGTTCACCCCGAGAAGGATGTCCATTGGGCGGGAATCCTCCCAGCAATGGACGAACTCTATGACTATGGACGCGGGCTTCGTCGCATACTCTTGGACAAACTGAAAGACACCCGACAGGCCGTCGAGTTCAATGACACGGCTATCTTGCTGAACGGCGGTACCCTTACTGCCGCTCTCTTTCCCGACTCCGAACCCTTCTGTACGAAATGGAACGGATCTCCAGCGAATACGACGGAGGTCTTCTTGTCCATTGCCATTGATGTGGCAGGTAGGAAATTCGCGGACCACCCAATAATGAGTGGGACCCCGCTTGCTGAGGCCTCGTTTGACGCGACATCACAGGGCACATTTCCAATAGCCACCCACGTGCTCGGATTAACCAGAAAGGAGATGGTCTGGCATGAATGTGAGGACAAGACCGCTGAAGCCATTCTGTGTAGAACAGCTGGTGGCACATGGCTACTTGGTCCGGGGCAGAAATGCCGGTAGTGCTCTAGGAGGGTACTGCTCGCAACCCGCATTATACCGACGGCTCTTGTCTGCTGGGAGTTCCTGATACACAGTTGCACTACGCCGTTCACGGAGGACATCATGAATCCCGCAGGTCCCCACTCGTCGCGGAAGAGCCATTATCCGCCAACTGGGACTCTGATTGTGCGCAGAATATTCGCGCTGTCAAGCAAGAGCCGTTTGGATTCTCCGCTTCAGGTGGAATAGGAGCTTGCACCGGGGCAGTCTGATTGTCCAGAAGGGCCACGGCATCCTGCTTCTGGCGGCCGCTCAGCCTGACATAGATGCGGGTGGTATCGAGCTTCCGGTGGTTCAGGATCTCGGCCACGGTTTCGATGCCCACGCCCTTGGCCACCAGCGCGGTGGCGCAGGAGTGGCGGAGCGAGTGTGGCGTTAGGTGTCGATCTTTGAGGCCGGCGGCGACGACGTAGCCGGCGAAAGATCGCTGAACAGCCCGAGCTGACAACCGTGAGCCGCGGTCCGAGAGGAATAGGGCCGAGGCCCCAGCGGCGTGCTGGTACACCTTGCGGTACAGGAGCCATCGGCGGAGCGCATCGGCGACGGCGTGGTTCATCACCACATCCTCGCGGATTCGCCCCTTCCTCACGACGCCGTGGAACCTGAGCGCCTCGAAGTTCACCTGGGGCAGATCCAGGGATAGGGCCTCCGAAATGCGCAGGCCGCAGTTCAACATCACGGTGAGCACGGCGGCGTCGCGGGCGGCGTAGTGCTCGGACGCGGTGGACTCGACCACGGAGCGGAGGCGTGCGAACTCGACCTCGGTCAGGTAGCCGGGGGAATGGGACTTCACCTTGACCGAGAGAAGGCCCACGGTCGGATCGTGGGCCAGCCGGCCTTGGGCGGCCAGATAGCCGAAAAGACCGCGGAGGGCCGCCAGGCGCACATTCCGCGTTGACGCTGCTGCAACCGCGTCGCCTTCGCGTCCGCCGTGGCGGATGAAGAGTTCGACCAAGCGCCGATCTATGTCATCCGGCGAGACGGCAGGACGACCGAGGGTCTGCCGGGCGAAGGCCGCAAAGCGATCGAGCAACTCGAAGTACCGCTCGGTGGTGTTCGGCGCGCGGTCGCGATCGTGGGTGAGGTGGGCGATGAACTCGCCGATTTCGGCGTCCATAGCATCACCCTCCACAGTACCGGCGTAGGCCGGCGGCGTGAAGGAATTTGGCGCGGAATGGCTCTTCCGCGACCCCGCAGGGGAGGAGAAAACGATGTTCAGACCGGCACACATGGAGCGAGGAGAGGCGCTGGGAGATCCTTGCCTACTCTCATCAGTCCATGCACGCGGCGATGACTTCGTTTCTTCGTTGCCCCGAGGGTTGAGGCCGCCGGTGGGCGGTGGCCCACGCCCGGCACGGAAGTCGGCCGACCTAACCCACGAAGAAAATCCGCGCCCACACACATAGAGAGGAGTTCGTCATGTTCCAGGTTCCTAGACCGTTGACTATCTTTGCCCTCGCCCTAGCCCCCGTGCTCACCGTGGGGTGCGCCACCGCGCCGCCTCCGATGGCCGCGTACACCCCGCAGTTCGGCTATTCCTATCCCGCCGGCGAGGCGGCCGCATCGGATGTGACGATCGCCATAGTCCGCCCACGCGACGCCACCGGACTTACCCGAGACAAGTCGGTGGGGCACCAACATGCCATCGCATTCAACGCCGCCTTGGCTGCCCAGTTCCAGGAGATGTTCAACAAGAAGGGTTTCAAACAGACCGGGCCGTTCGACGACCTCAACTCGATGACTTTTCCAGACAAGAAGGGGGCCGATCTTGCGTTGACCCCCGAGGTGTCGATAGCCGTGACCGTTCCCAACCCGGTCGTGGACATGCGCCAGGCCGTGCCTGGCGTGACCTCTGCCGTACCCGTGATCCAGCTCGCTGGCCCATGCACGGCCTCTGGCTTCGTCTCGTTCGTACTCATCGAGCCGCTTTCAGGCGAGAAGCTCTGGGTGAAGAAGGTGGATGTACCACCTACCACGGCCGACTGCACAGGAGAGCAGGCGGAGAACGACTTCACGCTGTTGAGCAACGGCGTGGGTCGTACTCTTGAACAGGTCTTCCCGGCCGTCATGAAGAAGGCGTGGGACTACCTCTCCCCCGAGGAGGTGACGCTTCTGAAGAAGCAGTCGCAGGAACTTCGAGCGAAGAAGGTCTACTAACCGGAGCGCGTTCCGGAGGTTGACGATGACAAGCTTGCGAACCGCGCTCATGAAGATCGTGTCCACAACACTGGCAGCCTCGCTACTCGTGCTCCTGCTTCCAGCAAAAGCCACCGCGGCGCCGGGAGCATTCGATCTCTCCTCGCCGGCGAACGGTGCGTGGTGCGCGGCGGCCTGCACATTCACCTGGCAGTCGGCAACTTCCGCGACGAGCTATGATCTCTACATCGACGGCGCGCTCAAGAAGGCGGCCATCGCCGATTCATCTTCATCGAGCTATACGCTTGCCGCCAGCGAAGCCATCATCGACGGTTGGCATACTTGGAGCATCGTCGCCCGAGATAGCGGCGGAAACACGACCCAGTCGACATCGACGTGGAGCGTGCACGTGGATGGAACCCCACCTGCGAGCTTCACGACGATCAGCCCACTTGCGGATGCCTGGGTTTCCTCATCGCCAGCTTCATTCTCCTGGAACGCAAGCTCCGACGCGCAGTCTGGCCTGGATCACTACGAGATATGGATCAATGGAGTCGCGACATCCAAGATCACCACCAGCACGTCCGCGCTGGTCGATCTTCCAAGCACGCAGTACCTCAACGCCAGCTTCGCTTCGTGCGCTGGTTGGACCCTCGGCTACAACTGGGCCTGCGCCATGGACGGGACAACTTCAGTCCTCTCATGGCTGTACGGCTGCTGCGACTCCTCGCGCACGGGAAACGCTGCCATGAAGGCAACCGTCGACCTGTCGAACGCTGGCCAGGCGGCCATGTGGATCCGCTACCAGTCGTATTCCGGCAGCGACGCCAGCTATCACGGTCGTTTCTCAGATGACGGCGGCACCACATGGTCAGATGTCCTCAACTTCGACCGGGGCGACTACAGCTCAAGCTGGTGGACAAAGGGAGCGGACCTGCCCTTGGCCGGAACCTCGAACGCGACAGTCGGGCTCTCTGCTAGCGACAGCAGTTGGACCAACTGGCTGAGCATCTCGAACATCACGGTTCAAGGCATCGCGGGCGGCCATTACAGCTGGTACATCGTGGCTGTGGATGCTGCGGGCAACAGAACGGCATCCGAGACTCGCCAACTCGGGTACGACCTGCCTCCTGCGCCTTTCGACCTGGCGTCACCGCCGGACGGCACGGTAACGGTAAATGCCACGCCGACATTTTCGTGGAATGCCAGCTCGGACTCCGGCTCAGGACTGTCCAAGTACCAACTGTGGTTCAGTGGTCAGAGCGGCGATACCGTTCTCATGGATAACATCGACCCTTCCGCGACGAGTGCGACGCCTACAAGTCCCATTACCGGAGGCACCTGGTACATGGTCGCCGTAGACAAGTCGGGAAACACGAGGGTCTCGCGCGAGAAATGGACGATCGCGGTCGACACCTACCCGCCAGATGCATTTCATCTGAAGTACCCGATGGACAACAGCCTTGTCACGATGCCAACGCCGTGGTTCGGGTGGGACGAAGTGCGAGACTCCGTGACCTACAAGCTCTTCATCGACGGCGTGGTCGCGCGCGATGGCAGTGCCAACTGCGGACAGGACAGCGCCTCCACAAGCGGCTGCTACACCACACCGTCATTGCCGCTTTCCGCTGGAGCGCACACCTGGTTCGTCAGAGCCACCGACGAGGTCGGCAACTACCGAGACTCTGCGGAAACGCGTTCCTTCACCGTTGACACATCGGCGGCTACGGGATCATTCAACCTATTGTCCCCGGCGAACAATGCGGTGGTGACAACTGGAATGCCAACCCTGGTCTGGCAGGGGGCGATGGACGCAAGCTCGGACCAGTACTGGGTCTCCATTGATGGCGTGTGGGTCGAGAATCCTCTCATGGCATCCTCATATACCCTGACCACTTCACTTACGCCGGGTACCCACTCGTGGTCGGTTCGAGCCACTATCAGGACCAATGGCACGCCCAGCGGTACGATCACCGCGAGCAACGCGCCCTGGAGTTTTACCGTTCCGAGCTGTACGCCGGTCGCTGAGAATTGTAGCAACGGAATCGACGACGACTGCGACGGCCTCGTCGACTGTGCTGATCCGGATTGTGCCTCCGTTTGCGCGAGCGGATCGGAGGTTGGCCCTGGGCCGAGACCTGAGCTGCCGCGTGACGGTGGCATCGACGCTCCCCTCGAAGCTGGGCAGGATGACTCTGAAACCGCGGCGACGGACACCGGCACGAACAGGGATGCTGTGACAGTCACGGATACCGGTACATCTGTCTCTCCCGAGCCACAGCATGACGCCGCTCCGCCCGTCACTGTCGCCGACGCCGCCATCGCGGACGCCATCCCAGATCTCCCGATCCGAGCCGACGCAAGCGCATCGAGCGATGGTGTAGTGGCCGATGCCACGCCTCAATCCGCGGACACGTTGGCCGCCACATCCGCATTCGACGCCCTTGTCTCCGCAGTCTCCGATGGCGGAGTTGTCCTCGCAGATGCGACGACGGGCACCACTCGTGATGCCATGGCGGCTGTACGGGACGGTGGCTTGGTGGACGCACGGGACGGCTCCCGAGTCGACGGCGCGGCGACGACCACCAAGCCGTCCGGCGGTTGTGGATGTGTGGTCGGCGGAGGCAACACGAGTCCGGCCGGATTCTGGCCTTTGCTCGCGCTTGGCTTCCTCGCGCTGTGGCGAGGCGCCCGGCGATGCCGCAGTCGGGGTTGACCTGGACTGAGGGAAGACAAAAGGCGGTACTATTCCATCGGCGAACGACGATTGGAGCGCCCCCAAACTCGGATTGCAACCCACGCCACCAACTTCCGCTATACTCGCGACGAAATGCCAAACCCCGAAGTAGAAGTCATTGTCCGAGATTTCCTCGTCCGCTTCGTCGCCCTGGTCGAAGCGGATGTCGCCCGCCGGCTCCAGAGCGTGATCGCGTCCGCTATGGCCACCCCTGCGACCACGCCGACGGCAAGATCGGCACCGGCGACGACCGAGCAGTCGCCCGTCGCAAATACCGCGCATCGCCCGGCCAAGGCCAGCCCGAAGCTGGCCAGAATTCGCAAACTCCAGGGGCGATACATAGGCACCATGCGGCGACTCAAGCCCGCGGAGCGCGCCCGCGTGAAGAAGGTCACGCGCGAAAAGGGCGTGGCGGCCGGGCTGAAACTGGCGCTATCGCTTAGGTAGGCACAGGGTCGGTGGCATGACCCGCGCCGACCTGATCGAGCGCATCTGCGAGAAGGGACACATGCCCAGGCCTCGGGCCGAGCTGCTGGTCAACACCGTCTTCGATTGCCTGGAACAGTCCATGCGCCGAGGCGAGAAGATCGAAGTTCGCGGGTTCGGGACATTCCAGATCCGGGGCTACAGGGCGTACAAGGGACGTAACCCGCGCACTGGCCAGCTCGTCGCGGTCAAGCCGAAGCGCCTGCCCCACTTCAGGGCCAGCGTCGCGCTCGTGGAGCGGATCAACGAGAGACGCGGGAAGAACACGGAAGCAGCCGCATCGGGAATGCATTCCCACTAGCAGAAGAGGGATTCCACGTGCGTCCGTCGGCAGGCGCACCGAAACCGCGTGAAGGAGTCGATGCTCCCTCTGGACCTCCTATCGCAATCCCGCGACGCCATCGAGAATCTGCTCGTTGAAATCCGCGGACAGTGCGCCCGATGCCTTGAGCCAGCGCACATCGGGCAGATGCAGATTGGCTTTTCCGCCGGACATGCCACGGAGAAAAGCGGCGAGGCTACGATCCGTCTCGTTCACATGATGCACGAGCCAGTCGTCGAGCAGGAAGAAGAGGGAGAGCTTGAGCTCCTGGGACGCCCCATCGTGCATGGCGCGGGTGACGATCTCCTCGATTCCTCGACGAAGGTGACCATGGAATTCCTGATGATCAAAACACATGGAGAGCGGACACTTACCCAGAATCATCGCTGCTTCTTCTGCCGCGCAGTGGAAGACGATGTAGTCGCCGAGGCACGAGATGGCTCGCCGAAAAAGCTCGGGGCTTGCGTCCAAGTTGTGCGAGAAGACGATTCCATTGGCTAGGGCAAGCAGACCTCGATGCTGGTCGTCTATGTCCGCCAGGCCGGTGACCAGATTCGGCGCAAGCTCAAGTGGGCGAACCATCGTCACATCCCCGGGGCGTGTGGTATGGCGGCCTGTCCCTGGCTCCGGATGGAGAACACGGGCGACGGCCTCCTCGTTTTGGCACCGACCCGGGCTACGGTTGCAGACCGAGATGCGCTCTCACGCACGGGATGTAGTCGCGGTCTGTTGTCAGGAAGTGACGCAGTAACCATTTTCTCAAGGTGTCGAAGAGATCGTCGGCCTGGACCTGCGAGAAATTGGTGGCGAGCGCATGGACTCTGGCAAGAAACTCCATGTGCTCGCCGCGATGGTTCGACAGGTCGGGATAGCCGCAGGATGCCATCAAACCTTCCTCGGTGGCAAAATGTGTTTCGGCATAGGAGCAAAGATCGCCGAGGGCGCCCCGGACGACATGCGAGCCGCTTCCCCGTAACACGGCTTCGTACAGGTAGTTCGCGACCACCAGAAGGTGTGCGTGGTCGGCATCGATCTCCGGGATGTGGGTACGGTACGAGTCCTTCCAGACGATGAAAGGCAATCTGCTTCTCCGCCTTGGATCAGTAATTGTCGACAAGGATGTTCGGCCCGAACTCGGCCAGTAGGGATACGAAAGGGGCGAAGCAGCGGGCGACCGGCCGAGTTCGGGCCACAACCTCCGGTGGCTACATCGGCAGCCGCCGGTGGAATATTGAGGCGTGTTTCCCGGAACGGTGGTGGTCGCGGACGGCGCAACGTGTGCGCCGTGTTCGTTATCCGACATGAAAAGGATCTCGTGCCTCGACCGGCTGCTCTTCTACGGAGCGGAGGCGGACTCCCGAACGGGCGAGGGAAACGTCCAGCACCGAAAGCGCCGGCTGGCACGCGCGGACGAAGAGTGCCGCCGCCTCGGGCGTGGCAAACAGAGCCACCCCGATGTTGCCACCCCCGGCTCCAGACGGTTTGACCTCGCCGCCCAACACGCGGGCGAGAGCAGCCGCCGCCTCGAAGACTGGGGCGACGATTCCAACGCGTGCGGCCTTGTTCAACTCGGCCAGCTGCCGACCATAGATGCCGGCGGCCACCACGGCGCCGGTGGCGCGACCCGCGCCCAGTTCGTTCACGAAACGTTCGGCCGTCGATCGTAGCGAACCCATTAGCATACGGTAGGACGACGGTGCCTGCCGCGCGTAGGACCGCACGGATTTCACCGCCTCGCGTGTGTCAGCGGACTCTCCGGTCCAAAACACGACCAGGTGCAAGCTGGCCGGCACAACAATCGGCTCGATGACCGGGGATCCTTCGATGGGCTGGACGAACTTGATGAAGCCGCCGTAGACCGAGGATGCCATAGCCGCGCCCGATCCCACTCCGTCCTGAGCCGCCCGCTGGACGGCCTCCGCGATCACGAAGATTTCACGCTGCCTGCCTTCGATGGACAGACCCGCGGTCTCGAACATGGCGCCCACGGTGGCCACAGCGGTGGCAGGACTGGATCCCAGCCCCATCGTGAACTTGCCTTGGCAGAACGCGTCCGTGTCGACCAGCACGGACCCTGGCGGCAAAGCGGCCGAGGCCTCGCCAAGCGCCACCAGTGAACGCTTCACGGCTTCGTCGACCGCCACCGACTGTGGCTCGCTCCCGGGCACGTACTGCGCGATCGCGTAGCGTGACACCGCCGCCAGAACGGCCACACCGCCGTCGAGCACGGCATGCTCGCCCACCAGGAAAATATGGCCCGGGGCCACGACGGCCGGCGTGCCCGCCAACGTGATCCGCGTCCCCCTCATCGACGCTCCTCGCGCGAGACCTCGGCCAACATGGCTCTCGCTCCGGCCAAGGCGCGCACGGCGGGTCTACGCAACATCGACTTTCGCGAAAGATTTCCGCTTCCTTATGGGGTAGTTGGGTCCGGATGCAAATCACCGCAAGCATGCGAAGGAGCCAAGTCCTGCTCTGCAGGGTCAGTATGGCCGCGCCAGAAAGCAAAAGGCCGTCTTTTGGGGCGGCTTTTTGCTTGACCGAACTTTCTGATGCTGAACCTGCGCGACGGGCGGGCGGGTTTCACGCCCCGCAGGTCAGACAGACCTACCTGTCATAAAAACGCCGCCCCCGAGAGAACCTCGAGGCGGCGCTGACGTAAGATGTCGGTTATTGCAGGGAACATAATGTGGCCACGCAGCCCGCGCCGTCTTGTTGAGCGCAGGCGGCTCCATTCTGTTGAGTACAGTCACTGCAGGCCATGAAAGTTGGGCGCAGCCCACCACCGCTGAAACTGCCTATCGTGCAAGAAAAAATCGGGTCTGATTTGCCGTCGCTCCCCCAGCAGCGTCGGTTTACTGCTTCGTCAGTATGACCACAGGGCACGCGCCCGGAGGATGGGTATTGCTGGCAGTAGCGCACGAGGTCGGCGAAGAGCAGCAGGCATCGATATCGCAAACGTCGGGTATATAACCACCGGGTACAGAACCACTAAAAACGCCCGTCACGGTTCCCGATGATGAAATTGTTCCCTCGAAAGTCGATGACGTCGCCCCGCCGCAGATCACCGCAGAGGTAGGGCCTGAAAAGCTTCCGCCAGAAACCGCAACAGTCAATGTTTGACCTGGAGATGAACAGCTAGGGACATCGTCTGTTCCAGCTTGCGCAATAATTTGTAGAGTCCAAGAGCCTGATGTGTTTCCCATGGAAATTGCTGCGCAGGAGCCGCCACCCGGGCTGTTGTCCCCACACGAGCTCTTCCCTGTGCACACCGTGCAGCATGAGCTGTTGAAACACGCATTAAACGCGTCTAGTGCGGGTAGGCAGCCCGCGCCGTCCTGTTGAGCACAAGCAGCATTATGATCTGAGTGAGTACAGTCACTGCAGACCATGAAAGTTGGGCACAGCCCACCACCGGCGAGATTACCAGTCACGTATCCCGCACCGAATGCCACTGTCGTCTGACTGTCGCAGTTCTGCGTGATGCAAGCGAGACAGTCGGAGCTAGGAAGGCACTGCTGCCCCGTTGCGCCGCCAGTGCCGCTCGTTCCACCGGTGCCGGTATTGATTGACGCGGTTCCCACGCCGCTCAAAGCGACGGTAAGGCCGGAGGCGATGCTGAGCGTAGCGTATACCGCGCCAGCGTATTTCGGCGCGAAAGTCACGCAAGCGCTGCATGAGTCCGAGGTTGTACAGTTGAGAGGTTGAGCGCTGAACGCACAACCGCCGGCCGCACAACCGGTGTCATTCAAGACCTGCGGAATAATTATCGATGCGTTCGGACCGGATACCACCATACACAGGTTCTGTTGCGTCCCCAGCTCCACGTTGCCGAAGTTCATGCTATTCCCGTTCACGGTGAGTCCGTTGCTGCCGCCGTTGCCGCCGGTGCCTTTGTTGCCGGTACACGCGGTGCTGCATGGGTTTGCATCAAAGCAGGCGCCGAGAGCGGCAAACGCGGTCGCACAACCCGAGCCGCCTTGCTGGGCGCAAGTGTCCATGTTGCTGTTGCCACTCGTACACGCACAGGCCGTGATATTGGGGCATTGTCCGCCGTTGAACTGATTGTTCATATAGCCGCCGCCGAAGACATCGATTGCCTCGCTGTTGCAATTCTGCGTGATGCAAGAGATGCAGGCGGGAGAAGCAGTACCGCACTGCTGCCCCGTCGCGCCGCCGTAGCCGGGAGTATTCGATTTGGTTCCCGACCCGCATCCTATGGCCATCAGAATGGCAATGATCGAACATACTCTGCTTCGCATTTGGTAACCTCCAATTGACAACTAACCGAGACGGCAAAACCGTCCCCAAGAAAAGACCCCAAGAGCAGAGCTGCTTTCGGGGTGTGGGCACCATGCGTTATTCCATCGTATCGTGTTCGAAAGTGCAATGTCCGACTGGGCAAGTCGTAGTCAACGCCATGGTGCAGTTGCCACCACTTACGCCGTTCTCGACGCTGGCCGTTGATCCGGTGATCGTCGGCGCAGATGTGTCGGTTGAGGATGCGAGCAGTGTTGGGACAAGGTAGACGCAGTTGTCTGCCATGACTCCGGCATAGTTCGCGCTGCTTGGCACGGGATAGCCCAAAGGCGCGGCATCCATGTCGCTGGCCTTGAATCCCCAGCCCTTGATCGACGCGACGCTGTTCGACGTGTACTTCACGTAGATGTTCCACACCACGCCGTCGCAGGTTGAGACCCAGAGTCCGATCGTGTTGATCGGCGTGCCGATCTTGGACGAGGTGTAGGCATTGGCATTACACCAAGCGGGAACCGCGTTGACTGGAGTCGTGTCGGTGCCCGTCGCGGTGTCTGTCGACGTTGTGGTGTCCGTCACGTTGGATGTGGGCGGAGATATACTAGCCGTCGATCCAGAGCTCCCACAGGATGCCACCGACAACGCGATAAGTGACGCGATACAATCCAATTTGATGTGCATCCGCACGTGTTGTCTCCTAACAATTTCCGTATGACGGCAGGTGAAGAGCATCTATCAAGAGGACGCGGCCAACTGACATCTCTACTATCGCTGTTTTCTCCGAGTTCCTGTCGTGTGCCTGCAGGGTAAACCCCACTACACCAACCAAGGCACGCACGATTGTCGGACGGATATCTCCCGCTGTCAACAGCGGCGAAAGCGCCGAAAGCGCCACGAATCTCGCGCGAAACTGCCCCAGACCGCACCTCGGCCAAGAATGAATGAGGACGGCTGAAGGTGATCAGGTCGCGTCATCAAGGACGCTCCACGTTGCATGTGTTGGAATCAGTATCTTGGACCTGAAGGTCTAGCGTCGCCACGCACCTTTGGTCGCCAGATTGTGCGTGCGTGCGCTCGCCATATGAAGACACCTTTCTATCGGTTCAAGGTCACTCTTCGCGACCTGGAACCTAAGGTCTGGCGTCGAATCGAGGTGCCAGCAACGACCGAGCTTGTCCAGCTTCATCGCATTATCCAAATCGCCATGGGCTGGGAGAACGCAGATCCGTTCTGATTCGAGATCGCCGGGATCAGGTACGGTCAATTGGTCAATGACCGTGACGCCTCCGTCATTCGTGATGCCCACACAAGTACAATCGCCGCCATCAAGAACGAGGAGATATTTTCGTACGTCTACGATCCGGTCGACCGCTGGATCCACAATATTCTTGTTGAAGATACCAACAGCGATGGCTGCGGCGGCTCCTATTTACGTTGCCTCGCGGGAGCACAGGCGTGTCCCCTGGATAATTCCGGCGGAGTCGGGGTGTACGCACGCTGTCTCGATGCCTTGTCGCGTCCAGATCATCCAGACCGAGAAGACGTGCTGGCTTGATTCGGTGATCCGAATGTCGACCCGACACATTTTGACCTTTACGCGACCAACCAGGCACTACGGGCCGAGATGAAAGAGCAGGAACCGTCGAGGTCCCTGCCCGTGTGAGATTGCGTTTCACTTGTCCCTGCCCAGCGCCTTCCGGACCACCTCCCACTCGGCTTCGCCAAGCTGGGCTTGGATGAGCGGCGCGGCCCGGTCTTCGTCGTAGACGACGAGCCAGGTCGTGCGCTTGTCGCGGTAGATCCGCAGCTCCCGAACATCACTGTGCGGGAGCTTGATGATCCGGCCCGGATGCTCAATTTATGTCGCGTGCTCGCACAGGATTGATCAAGCCCGTTCCGGTCGAGCTACTCCGCGTACAAGACAGCTTGTCTGCTGAGTGTTCGTGTCGTTGTTCCATGGTCTTCTCCGCGTGGTTGTGCGGGAAGGATGGCGACGGCTCCGGCGGGCTTCAAGGCACGCCGTGAGGTGCGCGGAGTCATAGAAGACGACGATAGTGGGATCGTGGAAAGCGAATGTGGCGCGGAAGAGGGCTTCCCCGAACAACACCGAGCGGCGTGTCGCACGATTGCCTCCGTTTTTTCTGTCAAAAGCTGGGCGGAAATGGGCGCCAATCAAGCCGCGGCGAGGTGCGAGCGCGAGGGCCGATGGGGCGTGGGCTTCGCGGATCTGAATCGGCCAAGGCCGGCCAGCGTCAACGAATCTTGGGTGGTGGAGGTCGCCGCCCGACCCAGCCAGGCCGTCCCAGGACGGCTCACGAGATCTCGGCCCGGTCGTCTGCTGCCTCGACTTCGTTTGCGAATTCATTGAGGATCTCGCGTAGCGCACCGGACAGGTCGCCGGCAAAAGTGTCGAGTAGTGCCTTCCCTTCCTTTCGCCCGTGTTCACGAAGGTCCTCACTCTCTGACAACACCGAACATATGTAGATGCAGCCAAGCGCGTGGACGGCCGCAACTCTCCCAGGACGCGGTCCCAGTGGCGAAACCGGTCGCGTGAGCTTCAACTTGTTCTCCAACAACACCGCCGCGTGCAACACCGCGATGGACGAGCTCCCGCTCTCCCTCGCAACCCGATCGACGGAGTACGCGAAAGCTTGGAGAACAGGCAGGTATGACCGGTCAATGCTGAGCTGGGAATGGTCCGACTCGGCCACGTCTAGCCATCTCCCCAAGACCCTCAGCAGCGACTCGCAGACCGTCGAGGCAGAGGGCTGATTGCTGAGTGCGATACGCACCTGCACGAGTGGAAACACCCAGGTGGAGTGCACCAGGCACGAATACAGGGCCTTGTCTCGGCATTCGGCCTCAAGCTCCGGGCGGATCAGTTCGGTCAGCAGCACGTCGGCTAGCTGCTCTCTTCGCCGGTCCTCTTCGATCCCCCGAGTCCACAGCACCAGGTACGCGACAAGCTCAGCAGGTGGAATGCCGAGTTCGCGGAGAACTCGGGCTCCCTCGACGGCGTTGTCTGGCGCTTGTATCCAGTGGTTTCCGAGCCCTCGTGGTCTGGGAACGACCAGAAGCTGTGCCCCCAACGCTCGCAGGAATGGACTCCGAGCATGAACCATCGCTTCGGCGACTGCGTTCAGTCCGCGGAAACGGTCGTAGAACTCCCCAGCCGCAACTGCAAGCAGGGTCATGTCTTGCAGCTCTTCTGACAAGGCGGTGGCCCCCCGAGGATCGAGATGAGCAAGAACAAGGAAGGCGAACTCACGTCCCCACAGATGTGGCCATCCGGTCAGCTCACGCATACGACAATTGCGCGCAAGGAAGGCCGCTTGGGCCAGATCCATGGAGGGATCGGAGCGGAAGCAGAACTCCACCAGGCCACGTTGCCGGCCCGTTGCCGGAGGCGCAAAGCTTGCCCGCAGGTAGTCGAAGATGGCCCCGGTCGACGCCTCGGCACCGAACGCCGTCCCCAGGACATTTGCGGCCTCTGCCGGAGTAACCAGAGCCCCCCGCGCCTCGGCCTCCCCCATAAGACACAAGGTGCTGCCGATCTCAGAGACCCTCTCAACAAGTAGACGGTGAAGGCCGTCCCGTACCGCTTCGGCCAGGCTGCCACGGAACTGCCATCGTATTCCGCCTGCGTCCCGGACCATGAGTCCATCCTCGCAAGCATTGCTGATGCACTCCTCGTCCGAGCCAGCAGCTTTCTTCGCAACGAGGCTGACGACAACCTTCCATCCAGCAAAGAGTTCCGTTGACCCTGGTCGCGGACCAGCGTCCGTTTGTGGCAAGGATGTCCCGCCAGGATCCTCGGGCCACAGCCGGCGACCGCGGGCGCGGGCGTCGGCCAACGATTTCCGAACATCTCTCGCCACGCTTCGTGCAACCTCGTCGGAGAGCTTGGCGATGACGAGAGGATGGTCCTTGGCCGCACCCGACAAGGAATTGGAGAGCATATCGATCCTGAGCGTTCCCTCGCCGCTCAACCACAGAAAGCGATCGTGGAATGGCTGTTTTCCAGGGAGCTGGAAGATCTCCAATCTCCGAGGAAGCAGTCTATTCTTGTTGGCCAGCTGAATGCCAGCACGCAGCGGCGCAACCAGCGTCTCGTTATCCTTCAGCCAAGTCAGTATCGTGACCGGGACATCTGCACCAGCAAGACGATGGACGAGGGCCATGCCCCCGTCGGCATCGAAGTAGGGATCGACCAGAATGGCCGCGTTCGCACCTCGGATCCTTCTGACCAACTCCACGATCGCTTGGGCGCGCCCCTCAGGACCGGCATGGAAGTAGGTATTCTCCTCCGCTGGCGCTGGAATATGCTGATGAACAGCTTCCGCAGCCGAGAAGCGTACCGTGCTCCACGGTTCAGCATCGGGGATTGCCACGCTGGTTCGAATTGCGGTTTCCTGCGGGACAGCAGCCAGCTGGTCGAGGGTCTCCGTGCTGGCAGCCCCGCCCTGAAGCGCACGCTCGGTCTTTTGGGTGAGCTTGTCCCTGAGACGGACGGCCCCAGACGAGACAACGCAGCTGAGCTGCACTTCACGTAGCAGGTAGTGAGCACTTTCAGCCACAAGGCGACCACGCTCATCCCACGCTCGAAGCCACGCCCCACCCACTTCCTGGTTGAGAGGAATCTCACAGCAAGGATTCATCCCGCGTCTCCATTGCAACACGAGATCATCAACCACGATCGAATCCGCACCATACACGCGCAGATTGATCGTCAGGCTGTCGCCGACCGCTGCCTCGTTGATCTCGACCACGACCCGGCCAACAGTACCATCGGGATCGCTCGGCACGTTCCAGCGGACCGGTTCAGCGTTCGTGCCACGCTTTCGCTCGACGAGGTACACGTCCCCAAACATCCCGACGTGACGCCTCAGCAGGTCACGTCCGGTGAGATCGCGCAGCCGCTCCATCACCTTGATAGCGATATCCTCTTCCTTGCAAGCCGCCGCGACCGCAGCCGCCAGCTGGCTCTTCCGAGTGCAGACAAACGCATGCACCGGCGACCCTGTTGCCGCGACGGGAAGAAGGTCGGCGTCGTAGCCGGCGCTGTTCAACGAGGCTGCTGGAAGCGATATCAGGGGTGGACGCTGCGAGAGGCCGAGAGAGAAGCGGATCTCTCCCTTTCGGTGATCCCAATGCGGCGCCTGCAGGAGGCTCTCAAACTCGCTGCGAGGGCCCGACCACTCAAGACGCCAGATCCTCGATTTTTCGTCGGGATAGGTACGCGAGGACGGACCACGGTCATCATCGACGGCCAGAGCTTCCCCGTAGACCACAAGCCCCCGTTCCTTGACCGAAGCTGGGTCATCGGCCTGGCGTTCTCCTTTCACAAAAAACAACGATGCTTGCATTGTCGTTCTCGTTCCGTTGAAGGACTGTAGCCCCGATAATACCTCCGCTCTGGCGCAGCCTGGTGGAGAGGCCCTCTCGCAGACGCCCGCGGGGTCAGAGCTGCGTATTCTGGTCCGATCTGGGCGCTGATTCCGGAATCGGCCATCTTCTTGCTGCGACGCGTTTGTACGAAAAGGGCACTTCTATCGCTCGCCCGTTGGTGGAAGTGGGATTGGCTCCTCTGACCTGCCCGACCTGCCACCTTGACAGCCGCCAACGACCTGAACTAAAGTTCAGCAGTTTGTCAGGGAGGTGCACGTGCTCACGTATACGCAGTGGAAGCTCAACCGCCAGATCGCCTACGGCGTGATCGGCATCGTCGTTGGTGTCCTCGTCATTGCAGGCGTCATCTGCTGGAAGCGGACCGATGCCAAGGCCCGATTCCGATCATTCTCGGCGGGATTGCAGCGTGGAATGGCTTCACTCAAAGAGGGTTGGCCGCGCTGTCCGGCGTGCTGGGTGTCTTAGCTGGGGTCACCGGCAGCCTTCTTTCATTCTGGAACCTGTCCGACGTGCGTACGAAACATCAGGCAGCAGGTGCTGGTTTCAAGGCGATCGAGCATGATGCACGACGCGCGCGTCTGGTCGACGGTCCGTTTGGTGAGGCGACGGACCTGCGCCGACAACTCGAAGAGATCGCCGAGCGATACAACAAACTCGGCGAATCGAGTACGCACACCAGTCGGTTCGCATTTCGCCGCGCTCAGAGATTGATCGCGAGTGGCACCTATCGAAACTCTGTCGACGAGCCCAAGCGCGGAGGCGGGCCTGCTCTGCCTGCTCAGGAACCACCGAAGTCTCCTGAGCCGAGCGAGTAGCAATCGAGCGTACCGTGCGCGATACCGATGCTATCCTCCGTGATGCCGAAGACATCGGTCGACGAAACGCGGAGACCATCCAGCTCGCGAAAGCGTGGTGCAGGCACATCTCTCGGGACCGAGGACACATGGGCGTCGGAATCGTTGAGCAGCAGACGGGCCTACCAGTCAGCGGTGGCACGTTCCGATGTGACTTCGCGCGTACTCCAGGGGCCGAAGGAATGAACCTCGCGCAGATTGCCTTCGATTTTTTCGAGAGGAACTGCGCCACCTGCAAGGACCGAGCACCGACGGGGATCGTGCCGAACCTGGGCACATGGGCCGAGCAGATCATCGAGAAGAAACGCAACGCAGACGAGAGGAATGCGGAGGCGCTCAAGACGCGTGAGGCCGTCCGGGCTGAGCGACATCGCCGACGGCGTTTGCAGGCAGGTCAAGTCAGCGCGGTCGCCCAGTCCACCATCGAGCTGCTGGAGAAGCTAGATGCGGAGACGCCCGATTCCAATGCCTCGACGGATTTGCTAGCGCTCGCACAGTTGCATCCCGACGGCTTCACTCCCGACTTGCTCAACGTTATCCTCTCCGATGCACAGGAGCTCCGATCGGAAGCGTGTCTTGAGGTCGTGATTACCATTCGACACAGCCGAGGACTGGATCTTGCTGGGGTGGTCCCCATTGCTTTGAAAGCGCTCAAGGAACGGTGGGGCTTGGGCGTGAGTGCGTCGCTCGCGGCCGCACACGCCACCGCAGCAGATGTAGATAGCGACCTTTTTCGAGCAGCCGTCGTGCGTGCATCCTCCCCGCTTCCATATCTCACGAACAGACAGCCCAAGCCCGACCTGCTGACACGCCTTTTCACAGTCGCGCCAGAGCGTTGCACCGCGCTCCTGATAGTGAGGATCTCGGCCGATGACGACGGTCACCGAGCAGGAGCGGCACAAGCCGCCTCCTACCTTTTTGATAGCGGCGCACTGCAACCGACGGAAACCCTTGTGGACTGCTTGTTGGATGCTGCTCGACGAACGGACCAGATTAGATCCCATCACCCGGAGGCCAGCTCGGCGGTTCAGGGTGCAGTTGCATCGGCGATGCGGCGCAATCCCGGTCTTGTCGAAAGCTGCGTCGAACGTCGCTGGGATGCCGCCCCAGCGAGAGATCGTCTGAGCTTCCTTGAGTGCTACGATGACGTCGTTCGGTCCCATCTTGGCGAGGAACTCCCGCCTGAGATTCCAACTGCGACCGCTACGCGGGCACTCTCTTGCATCGCAGACGCAGATCCCGAGGTCATCTCGAAAGCTGCCGAACTACTAGATCTCGTCTTTGGTTATCACGCGTCGGCTGCGCGCATTCCTATCGACGTAGTGTTCGGCGCTCTTGCGATTGCTTCACGGACTTACGACTGCACGCCTCCATCGGATTCCCGAATAGTACCCCTGGGAGGAGAACACTCGATTGTTTCGGCGCTCGAGCGTGAAGAGAGGCGAAGGGCTCTCTCCTTCGCCGCGACGAGCTTAACAGCGGCACTCGGTGCGCTCGCTCGCCTTCAGTGGTCCGCGTTCTGGTCTGGCGTGGATCTATTATGGAACACCGATATTCATGATTCGCCGACGCTGAAGGCCCAGCTGACGTCAGTCCTGGGCAAAGTCACCCGCGACTCTGACTCATTGGTTCGCGCACTACCCTATCTCTACTCGGCTTTGCTCGGGTCCGAACAGATCGTCCGGGCCCACGCGATCGCGGCGTTCACTGAACTGCTCGAGGGAGGGTTCGAGGGTGAGACGTTTCCCGAGGCGGTCACTTTGGGATTGATCGCCGGCTTGTCGGATCAGTACCTCATTGTAATCGCCCGGGCTTGTGAGGCTGTTCGTTCCCTGTCTATCCCATCTGATCAGCTTGTTGCGGTGCTGAATCGGTTGCTCGCGATCGCATCGAAGTACGCGACCCAGCCTAGTTTTCAGACAATGGTTCTAGACGCCCTCGGAAGCGCTTCCAGTCTCGCACGCGCAACAGAATACAAGACGGCCGTGGACAGAGCCGTTCTTCGCATCGTCGACTCGATGCAGCCCTACTATGCCCTGAAGACCCTGTCATACATGCCGATGCTCTACGACCAACCGCAGTGGGCCGCCTCCGCCATCAGAGCCTTGAGGCCGAACACCGACCCAGCATACGAGGACTTGCTAGATAGCGATAAGAATAGGCTAATGCGCCGGATCGCGTTTCTCGCGCCGGAACGCGTGGCGCCGCATGTTGTCGAATTGCTCGACGCGGCTCTCAAGGCTATGCCGGTACAGCCGTACAAGGCGTGGCGAATCGCGGATCTCCTGTCTTCAATGTCCTTCCACGAAGTCGCCGCGGAGATTGCTGAGAAAGCGCTGGCGTCCATTCGAGAGACGCCGGCTAACGCCAGCATCCGATCGCAGACCGCCTGCTTACGCGGATGCTTCATGGTCGAGGCGGCCGCCGCGCGCGGTGATGCGGAGGCTCTTGCACGGGCGCTTGAGGACTGGAGAAAGGCCGAAGCTGCCTTGAAGCAAGCCGAGGAGGAGAAGGATGACCGACCTTTCTGGGCGACTCTCATTCCGGAGTAGCCTCGCCGCTGCCTTGGCGGCCGTTGTTGGTGGGTCGGGCAACCCCAAGGACCTTGAGCGAGCGGCCGATGCGGCGGCGACGTTGCCCGGTGCTGACAGCGTTGGAGATGTCGTTTGGGCAGTCGGCGAACTGTTGCGCAGTTTGGCCATGGCGGTTCAGTGGGAACCCGCAGTTGCGGCCGCTGACGGGAACCCAGCCCGCTTTCGAGATGCAGCCAAGCACAGGGCCGAGAAGGCGCTCGCCTTGCGCGCGCAGAACCGTTGGCCTGCGGAGTTGATCTCTGCGGCCACTTTGCTCGCGCAACTCGCGCATCCAAGTGAGATCGTCGGTATCGCGGAGAAGCTGAGGATGGCACCGCTCCCGACCCGCATCACCGACGTCACCGCGCCGGAACCTAAACCAAAGGATCATCCGCCTGAGAGGTCGGAAGAGACACCCGTGGTGGCTCCCATCCTCGTTCTTCTTTCCCTCGACAATGAGCCCATCCAGAGTCCGCTCGTCGTTCGCCCGAATCAGCTGTATAAACTGCAGATCGCGACGCGCTCGTCTCGATTGCCGACCGACGCCGACGCGATTGCGATCGATTTTGTCAGCGTCCTGCCGACGTCGGCCCTTGAACTTCAACCGGCCCGTATTAGCCTGCCCGAGACGACGGCCACTACTTACTTGCAGCTCAAAGGATCGTTGCCGAACGGCCTCTCGGAGGAAATCGTACTGCGAGCGGCGTATCTCATAAAAGGCGAGCGCCTCTGCACGGCCGCCATCGTAGGGAATCCCCGCTTCAAGGTCGCGACGTTCGATTCGGGGTCTGCCATACCTCGTGACCTGCCCGTGGTCGCGCAGAAGCTTCTGGAAATGTTGCATGAGCTCGACGCCAAGATTCCTCGATTACTGCCGGACGATCGCGCTGACTTTTTTACGTTGTTTGAGTCGTTGCTGCGTTTCGCCCACCGTGCGTTATACGACCGGCGTCTAGCCGGTAAGGCGCGGATTTCGGAAGCAGACTTCCAGCGCGAGCTGCGAGCGCATTTGGAAGCCGATCCTTCCATCGGCCCTCGTCACTGGGAAGCGCCAAGACTCGCAGGTGGAATATCCGACCTGGGCCTCGGCAGGATCGTCCTCGAACTCAAGGTAGAGCACGACAAGCCGGTAACCCTGGAGACAGCCGCCGTATACATGAGCCAGCCGGCGCATTACGCTGCCGGCCGTGATTGCCAGGTCTCGATCCTATGCATACTAGACGACTCAGAGAAGACAAGCCCGCCTGGTTCGCTGGCGAACTACATGGGATGGTTGGTGCCAAGTCTTCATGGCCTCGACGATCCAAAGTTTCCGTCGATGGTGGCGGTAGTGATCATCCCCACGAGGTTTCCAGTTCCAAGCGGCTGGAGTACTTGATCACGGCGTTCCCAGTGTAGGTTCGATATCATGCAGACGGTGGCCAATTCATTCTCGCGTTCGAGCGGCCTAGCGATCGATGGCGAGCGCGCTGCATATCGGGCGCATGTAGCTGGGCGACGCATTGGCTACCTCGATACCGATGCCTGGATACGCCTTGGTCGCGACCGCGACGAGATCGCCGGACGATGCCGGCGCCTGTGTGAATCTGGCGTCCGACAGAAACGCCTGATCTTTCCGCTCTCATACGCTGCCTGCTCTGAGTTGGTGCAGCAGGCGCCCAGCCCGAGTCGGGACGCCCGCGTGAACTTGATGCAGTCTCTAAGCGAAGGTGTGGCATTCAGGGATCGGGACACGGTCCGCCGGATCGAAGCCGAAGCCGTCGTACCGCTCGTTCTCGGGGATCGTGCGGCCGAGGTCGACATGTCCCGCCTATTCGCAGGCGTTCAGGAGTGTCTGTCGGATTTTGCGGATTGCGACCTCGTGGAGACGCCAGTCTCACCAGAGATCCTATCGAGAGCAAGGCACACCAACCTGTTTAGGTCGCTCGCTCAGTACGTCCATATCTGCGATGGCCTCAACAAGTACGAAGAGTCGGGGCCGTTCTTCGAGCCGCGCCGTGAGATTCTGTCGGCCAGCGTCACCAAGGCGGCGAACGCCGTTCGCGACCCGAACGGCAAGGTGAACCGAGCGCGAGCGTTGCGCCAAGAGGCGGTTGGGGCATTCATGAACGCGCTACCCGCGCTACGAGCCGCGTTCGAAGCGCGACCACAGGAAGATCAACGTCGCCTCGCCGAGCTAGCGCGGCATGATCCAGGAAGTCCCGAACGCCTCATCGAGTTCATCCGCTCGATGCCATCGGTGACGACCGAGACAGAACTGTTCACCCGACGCGTGATTCAGCCCGAGCGGAAACACCGGGGAAGGAATGACTTCTGGGATATCGAGCATGCAATCGTGCCGGCCACCTATTCGGATGTGTGGGTCACCCTGGATCAGGGCCTGGCGGCACTCGTCCGCAGCTGCGAGACGCCGCGGCGCCGCGGCTGTGTTGTGCTCGCGTCAATGGGCGCGTTCTGCGCTTGGCTACAGGAACACGGGTAGCGTGGCCAAGAAACACCAAGTGGCCCCAATCAATAGGGGGCGACAGTGGTGGGATGGCAGAAAGCGAATGTTGCGCGGAATGGTCGTTCCACGCCGAATTCTGCGGCGCGGTTCCATTGTGCCCTCCGCGTGATGTTGCCTCGAATGATGAATGATGGGCACCGCCTGAGACGCCTTCAAGACGCGGTGTGATGTTTCATGTTGGTCGCGGCCTGCCCTAGTGCTTTTCCGATCCGGCCGTATCCGGCCGTTTGTGTATTTCCTCGTCCCCGCCGCCATTGAACCGCCGCGAGCCGCGCCGATGTCGCCAACTGATCAGCAGCATGCCTGACATGAGGGTAAAGGCGTCTCGAGTCCTCTCGGGCGTTTGCTAGCTCCTCCGCGTCCGCGAAAATCGGGACCACTTCGCCGGTCGCCGCACCGGCCAAGAATGCTGTCGTCCGTTCGGCGATCAGCGCCTCTTGCCGTAGCGAGGTGCAGGCGCGTTTGACCTCGGCGACCAGGATGCCGTGGTTGTAGTCGACTCGGTAGTCCGCCCCGTGCCCAAGCCCCTGGGGTTGCCATGTAACGCTACCGATCCCTCGCAGGATGGGCGCGACTACTATCTCAGAGAGAGTCGGCAAGTACAGGTTCGCGGCCTCGAGCCGCCCAAGCATCGGAACACGCCCCTCGGAGTCGACGTCGCCGGGGCCGATGCTCAAGAGTAGCTCCGCTGCCAGGTCGAGAAGGCGCGCCCAACCTCCTTTGGTCGCCAGATGGTAGGGAAGCCCGTGCTTGAACGGCGTCCTCGCGACGAACTCGTCGCGCCAAAACCTGGAGAATACCAGATCGAGGAGGGCAAGTTCCCGTCGGAGATCGCGTCGGTAACCGAAATCGCGCTGCCAGCTCGCGATGGCCCATGGGTCCGCAAGAATGGCCAGGCCTGCGGGACTTCCAGCGCGCGCATGTAATCACCCGAGGGTCATCGCGTGTAGTGCTCTGCCCGACTGAAGTGCGATCCCACACCAACTGCTCCCTTGCGGCCAGTCTTCCGCCATCCCAAAGATTCCATCCTAATTCGCACAGCCACTCCTACCGCCATCTTAAAACGATTTCGGCGGATCCCGCGTCGGGCCAGGATGGATGAGACACTCCCGAGACGCTCAATGGTCTTGACGATTCCTGCGAGCGCCGGTCGATCGAAGCGCGTCTCGGCATACTCGAGCCCCCTCTGCTCCTCTCCATCTTGGAGAATGCGAAGGACGTCATGCAGAGCTGCGCCGTCCCGATCGAGGACGTCCGTGTAGCGGCGCCCCTGTGCGTCTTCTCGAAATTCTGAGAGAGCGACGGTTATCATAGTGTAGAAATACTACACTCTAGTAGACATCGGGGCAAGTGTGCCAGCGCCAAAGATGGAGCTGACGTCGTCACCGGTGGCGCGTCACGTCCGCACTGCGACAAGAACCAGCCAGGAACGACCGATGGGAATTCCCGCAATCGTCCGAGCTACTTGCCACCGAGGATATCGCCTATCGGTTGCGACGAGGTTTTGGGTATTCGAGACAACTTCTCCGCCACTCCAAGGAAGGCATGAACGAAGGTCAGCTGCGCCTTCGCGATATCGATGTCTGACGCCGGTGGATCTCCGGTATGGATCACTTGGCTGCGGGCATCGTAAAGGCCCTCGACCGCATCCATGAGCCGCCCCCTCTCCTTTCTTGATCTTAGACCCGCCAGGGCCAAGCTGAGGCGATTGGTGAGACTGGCCCCGACGCATGGGCAATAGTTGTCGGTGAGCAGTATCTCGAAGGCGGCGCCCAGATTCACGATCGCTTCTTCAGCGTGACTCCTTGAACGGAAAGAACGTCTAAACAATGCCAACGCGTTGAACAGCTTGCGGAAAACACGGGCCCGAGGCGTGCGGCGATCTGAAGAGAAGCGTGTGCTGAAGTACCCCCGCTGTACGTCCTGAACGGCATGAACCACCCGGTGCCGAGTATCTTGGTTCCGTTCCCAATGCTTGGGCGAAATGCTGACGCCCAGGTCCATTATCTCGACTAAGCCCGGCGGCGCCTGGTTGAAGAACGGTACGCAATCACCGTCCAGCTCCCTGCGGGGACCTCGGAAGAACACGAGGTAGTGGCCGGCATCGAGCGTCTCGAAGTTGTTGATCATTCTGGTGCTGAGATTCTCCCCCGCATCGTCGTCGCTAGTGCCTTGGAGCGTCGAGAGGAGAAAGACCAGCGCTGCCGCGAAGTGCAACTTGGCGATCAGCAAGCCCTGGTTCTCGTAATACCCGCCGGGATAGGAGGCCGCCTTGAGCAGGAGCAGCGGATTGGTTTCTAGCCAGTGGAGCCCCCGGCTCCGAATCCAGTGCGAAAGCAGCTCGTCGGGAAGCCGCTGGGAAATGCCGAATCGCTGACGGGTCTCGTCTAGGAAGACACGGGTCTTCTTCATCGAGTTGCTCTGAGCCGCCAGCGCCAGACCGTAGTCATCAATGAAAAACGACACGTTCACATCGTTGCGCATGAAGGTCAGCCATCCGGCCCAGGCGATGCCGAACGAATGGACCGGAACCACCAAGAAACCCGGACGGTGCATGCCGCGCTCTTGGACAAATCGTAGGACATGGGCCACCGGATCCTCGCCGTCAGGTAGTTGCGAGAAGGCATCGAACAGAAGAGCGTCCATGACCGAAACGCCGATGAATATCTCGCTGGACCAGAGGCCGCGGAGTACCGCCCGGCGGACTTGGATGAGGTTGTGCTGAGCTCCTCCTAGCTTCTTGCTGGCTGGTTCGTCGGTCCCAAACTCCTCAACATTTGCGTACTGGCGAAGCAAGGGACGGTTACTGCTCAGGTGGGCGGCTGACCGTGCGACCTTCCCGTCGTTCATGACTCTACGGGCGAGACTCCTGGACCGCATGCTGTCCATTATCTACGCGCAGAATCGAGTAACAAGACTGCAAAATTCCGGCACCAGACTGCCATGGCCATCGGCTGGAGCGCGAAGCACAGTGGGCCGACGGGAGTACGGTTCGGAACATGAAAAACGGGCAGAACTCCTCCATGTTCCTGCCCGTGATGCGAACGTGATTCATTTGTCCGCCCCCGGGGCCTTCCGGATCGCCCGCCGCTCGGCCGCGCTGGGCGTGGCCTGGATGAGCGGCACCGCCGTGTCTTCGTCGTAGATGACGAGGCGGAAGTCGCGCTTGCCACGGAAGATCCGCAAGACCCGCACGTCCCCCTCCTTGAGCTTGATGGTCTGCCGGCGTTGCTTCACGACGGCCTCCTCTCCCAGTCCTCGCCGAGCCAGAGCTCGGTGGCGGTGAGCAACGGCTTGTCGCCGCTCTCCCTCAACTCGAGTTCCGATCGGTACCGTCCGCGGCCACGGAGATGAGCGCCTCCTTCGCCGGGTCGACGATAGCGGCCTCGAAACCGAGGACATCCATGCCGAGCCCGTGCGGTTGGAGGTAGACAGAGCCCTGGATGCGGAGCACCGTGACTTGCTTGTGGCCTTGGAAGGACGCGATCTTTTCCCGGACCATCACGTATTCGTTCCGCCATGCTCATTCCGGAATGCAGGCCCTGTTCACGGCGGCCTCGGCAGGGAGGGGAATCGTCGGACGTACTCCATAATCTCCGCTGCGCGAGCCAAGCACGCCTCCCCCATGACCGGATACCCCAGCGCGAATGCCCAGGACGCGAGTACGCAGAAACCATGGATGACACCTTGGAGCGCGGCGAAGTGGTCGAGCATGTCTCGTTATCGGCGGTGGCCAGGCGGGGTTGCGCGCGTGAGGAATGAAAGAGCAGGAACCGTCGAGGTCCCTGCCCATGTGAGATTGCGTTTCACTTGTCCGCGCCCAGCGCCCTCCTGAGCGCTTCGCGCTCGGGCGCGCCGAGTTGGGCCTGGATGAGCGGCACGGCCCGGTCTTCGTCGTAGACGACGAGCCGGGTCGTGCCCTTGTTGCGGTAGATCCGCAGCGCCCGCACGTCGCCGCGTGGGAGCTTGATGGTCTGGCCCCGCGCCTTCATGATGCCCGCCTCAGTGGCCGGCCGTCGGTCCACAGCTCGAAGACCGTTAGAAGCGGCGACGAGTTGTTGTCCCGGAGCTTGATCTCTGTGCGATACCAGTCGAGCACCTTGGCCAGCTTGCGCTGGACAGGCGCCCGATGAGCACCGCCCACACCCACCGAAACGATCGCCTCGCCCGCGGGGTCGATAACCGTGGCCTCGAAATCGAGGACATCGGCGCCGAATCCGCGCGGGTAGAGGAAGATCGCGCCTTTGATGTGCAGAACCGCGACGGGACCGAGGCCGTGGATGAGCCCAATCTCCTCGCGGATCGTCACGCACTCGTTGCGCCAGTTGCGGAAAAGCGAATCCGGTGCAAGCCGGAGTGCAGAGTGCGCGGTCTCAAGCAGCGTCGGGCCTCCGAGCGGTGCCCGTCTGAGCGGCTCGTCGTCCACGATGTAGTCGAACGGCTCTTGTGGCGGCGAGACGGCGTAGGGGTCGTGTCGGATCATGACACTGCCTCCGGTTGACGGTGAGCCGCGACCTCACCAGCAAACTCCTCCAGCATGAGCCGCCGCTCGGGTGCGAACCGCTGGGCCGCGCGCGTGAACGCCTGGATCATACCGAAACGGTTCGGCTCGGGATCTTCCTCGAAGGCGGCGAGGATATCCTGGGACATAGGACGGAGGTGGGGATTGGCATCGAGGAGCGCGCGAATGGCCGTTCCAGGATCTTCGACCGTGTCTTGCCGGGCACGGCGCAGAGTCGACTCGGCCCTGCTCCATTTCTCGGGCAGGAGCTTGAATGCCTCTGCCACACGGCCATCGAGCGACTCGTTCTTGCGGCGACGGTGGACCATGCGGAACAGTTGCGAGGCGGCAGCGACCATGCCGTTCGTGCACACCAGACGCCATATCCACGTCAAGATGGACAGCGATCGAGCGCCGACCTCGGAGTTGGCGATGAGGAACCCATTCCGGTGACGGTCGGGTCCCCTGACACCGAGGTCAACCTCGGCCAAGCTGACTACGGCGTACTGGCTGGACTGCGGCGTGAGATCGAAGCGGACGAACCGAAATCCCTCCACCTGGCCGGGCAGAACGCGACGAAGCGTCTCGAAGACCGACAGGTCATCGATGGGAGCGTACGTCGGGGAGACGAAGGCGCGGAGCACGGCGTCGCCCGTGGCGGGTTCATCGGCTGCTCGGCTACGCGCCCGAATCTTCCAGGTACCGTTGCTGTGCTGGAAGCGACGATTGATCTCCCCGGCGCGGTCAGCGGGAGCCACGAGATCGCTGGCGAACCAGCGGTCCCAGCGAATGCCGAGGATATTGGCAAGCTGTTGTCGGCTC
>Ga0265316_10000286_pt1 | contig 56796 bp, 39 predicted proteins | sample 4522metaG_FD_202092 | JGI IMG/M metagenome (GOLD analysis project Ga0265316, IMG submission 202092) | Rhizosphere microbial communities from Carex aquatilis grown in University of Washington, Seatle, WA, United States - 4-5-22 metaG | ecosystem: Host-associated > Plants > Roots > Rhizosphere >... | reverse complement strand
GGGCGGTCGCTGACCGGGGGATGCCACTTCTTGTGTCCCTCCTTGTCGAGTTTCGGCCGCGCCAGGACCACCTCGCCGCGATCGATCTCCGCGCGAAGATCCATCTTGGCACTGTGGTAAGCCGGCAGCGGCGGCAGGCGGATCGCGACGGCCGTGGGCAGGGGGGCAGGCGCCTTGCTCGCCGGTGCTTTGCGCGCGGGCCGTCGCGAGGAAGGCGGCGGCGCCGGGGGGACCACCAACGTGCTCGCGAGCACGGCCTCCGGTGACGTCCAGCCCAGCGCCTGGCTGGCGGCCTGAGTGGCCGCAGCGATCAGATCCGGCGCCGGGGTGACCTTGCCCGGCTCGGACTGTGTTGATGGGGCCTGGGCCGGGGCCTGCGTGGTGGCCGCTTCCACGGGCAGCGGCCGGAACTCGGCGTTGTCCAGCACGCGCCCCTGCACTTGGCCGAGGACTCCCAGGGCCGAGCCGTCCTCGAGCAGCCCGGTCGCATCGACGACCCGCTCGCGCAGCGCACGCAACAGCGCGCGGAAGTCATACTCGCGGCTGTCGCCCAGGAGCACGGTCCGGGTCTCGAGGTCGATGCTCGCGTTGTCTGCGATCATATGGAGTCGCTGGTAAATCTGCAGGCCCGCGGCCGTCCGCCGATCCATCCGGCCGCCGTTCGCTTTGCCGGCCAGCAGATCCTCGCAGCGCAGGTGGGCCTGCATCGCGACCACGGCCCGCTTTTCTAGCGCGGTCAAGGGTCGCGGCGAGATTGTCCGCCCGGTCAGAATCATGGGCGTTTCGCCGACCGTCTTGGGGTCGGGGTTCGGAATTTTCTCCGGCTGTTCCGGCGGGATCACGTTCTTGGGTGACAATTCCTCAAGCACCGCGTCCTTCACTTTCTCGTGGCAGGCGTGGCGCTTGCTATCCGCCAGCCGTCGCCGCAGCAGGTTCAGGCTGGGCGATATCCCGAACGCCTCGAAAAAACGGTCCTCGCGGGGGCGCGCGTAGGCGCTGCCCGGGCGCATCCGCCCGTTGGCCAGGTCGATCAAATAGGGCCGCAGCGGCTGCGGCTTGTCGGGCGTCTCCGACAAGATGTACGGTAGCCAGTCGTCCGAGAGATCGACCACGGTCAGGCCGTCCCGGCGTGCGTTCTCGGGCGTCGTCGGGCCCACAAAGCGCCCAGCATCGACGACCATGAGCCCGCCGCCGGCCGACGTCGCCTGGGCCACCGGGGTCGCTTGGGCTGCCGGCGCCGGCTGCTTCGCCTGCGTCGTTTGTCCACTGCCGGCCAAAAGGCCGGCCAGCGCCAGGGCAGTCGCGCTGGCCCCGGGCGCGCGGCCGGTGCGCGAACGTCTTTGGGCCGGACTCCGTGGGGACATCTTCAGCACCAGGCAAGCGTAGAGTCTTGGCCTTCGCGATTCAAGCGGGAGTTTGCTGAATGTCAGGCGTTGAATTGTCAAGCGTTGAATGGCGCGGGACAGATTTGAGCCGTGCTCGCAGGCAAGTGTGGGGGGCCGGCAGAAAAGCCCATTTCTTCGCACAACTTTTCACACTACCGCGGCAGCGCCGCTTCAGCGCCCAAGAAGGAAGCAACCAGGAAACGAGGTTATTCACCTCGACTGACAGACACCACCCCGACACGAGCCGCCGTTGCCGCAGGGCGTACCCGCAAGGGCCGCGTCGCCGGGGACGCACATGCCGCTCATTGGATCGCACACCCTCGCCAGGTGGCATGCGTCCACCGGCGGGCAATAGGTTGCTGGGCCAGCAACGCAGACGCCCGATTGGCAAGTATTGGCTTGTGTGGCCGCAGTCACCTGCTGCACTGTCGGGATTAGGTAATCGACGATGTTGTCGATCAGGACGATATTGAAGCCGCCGTATTCCATGAGCGCGTTCGCGTCCGCGATCACCACGCCTCGCGCCGACGCGGGACCGAGATCACCAATGTTGAACTGCGCGAGCGCCGGGAGCGACGGGGTTCCGTTGAGGCTGGCCACCACCGTCGCCTTGCCGGTGCTCATCCACGTGCCAGGAACATCGGTGTCGATGGTGGACCAGCTCCCGGATCGACCCGAAACCAGTGGGCTACCGGCGACGGTCGACTGCATCGGTCCAGACAATGTCATTCCGCCGGCGGTCATGTCGACGGGGCCGAGGACAGAGTTATTGGCAAGCTCTGTGTCCGCGCCCGCAAATGTGGAGTTGTCTGAGCTGATCAGGAATCGGCCGCCGCCCTGAATAAATGCGGTCACCGCTTCCAGCTCGGCCTGTGACAGCGGCGTGATGGCGAAGTTGGTTGAGGAGGCGCTCGTGATAAACAGGATGTCGAGCGTAGCGAGATACACGGGAGTCAGCATCGGTGCGCCGGTGAGGACGAAGGTCACTCCAGGGAAGTTGGCGGTGACGAGTTGCTTTCTGAAGTTGAGCAGGAAGCTGCCAGTCGCCACGCTGCACTCGCCGCCTCGTGATGCGTCGAATCCGCCAATGGTAATCGTGGTACCCGAGGTGGGCTGGATAATAGTACCACTTGCGCAGAGATTGCTGGATACACAGGCGGTCCCATTGTTCTCGCGGGGAGAGGCGCAGCCACTGCCACTGTTACCAGTGGCACCTCCATAAGCGCCGGTCGCGCCGCCGAATCCGGCCTGCGACAACGTGCCGCCCGCCCCACTCGTGTCGCCACCCTGGGATGCGGTGCCACCAGTACCTGTGCTGCCCGATTGGCTGGAAGCGGCCTGGTCGAGCGGAGTTCGTCCGCATCCTGTCGGGAACAGAAGGGAAAGCACCAGCCATGGATTCAAGCAAACTCTCTTCATACGAGTCCTCGCAGAAATGCGCACGACGCCCCGAGCGAGACGAATGATAGCATTCCTCCTCGCAAGCACCGCGATGTCTGGCTAGGGAAGGACACGGAAATAGACAGCCATGCAGGCAGAGCGTCCGCTGGAGTACAATCCGTTCGTCCGAGTTCAATTCTGGCCCGCATGTGGAGTCTTCGTGCGCACCTCTGCGATTTTCTCACTGGCTTGCTTCGCTGCCACTTGCAGCCGAACGGGGCTCGACCACACCGCTGTCGTCGACTCAGGGCTAGACGCAGCGGCTGTGCCGGACGCAGTGGCCCTGGCGGATGCGGCTCGACTCGCAGTTGCCGACTCGGCTGCCCGACCGCCCGACGGCCGCCCTGCCCAACCGCCCGACGGCCGCGCGTGCAAGTGGACCTTTGCCCCGCAAGTCTTGTACCCCGCCGCCTGGAGCCCGTGGTCGCTGGCGGTCGGTGACTTCAACGGCGACGGGGTGCCCGACGTGGCCGCGGCCAGCAGCGATGAGACCGCCAACAGCGTGGCCGTGTGGCTCAACAAGGGCGACGGCACCTTCGCGCCCCCTGTGAGCTATGCCCTGAGCAACGACAGCCGCTATGCGAGTTCCTGGACCGTCGCGGCCGGCGATTTCAATGGAGATCGCAAGCTCGATCTTGCCGTGGTTGGCGACACGAGCAGCACCGGCGCCATTCTCTTCGGCCAGGGGGACGGCTCGTTCGCCCCGGAGGTTCCGTTCACCATGAGCAGCGAAGGAGCCCTCGGCATCGCAGTCAGCGACTTCGACGGCGACAACAAGCCCGACCTTGCCGTCGCGACGGGTGGCCAAACCGTCAATGTGTTTCTCAACCAGGGCGATGGCTCGTTTCCCCAGGAGTTAGCCTATTCGGCCGGCGGCGGCGCTTGGACCATCGCGATCGCCGACTTCAACCGCGATGGCCATCCCGACATCGCGGTTGCCGCCAGTCCAAGCGGGGTGAGTCTATTGGGCAACAACGGCGATGGCACCTTCGCTCCACCTGTCACGTTGTCGTTCAACTCCGCCAACGAGAGTAACGTTGTCGTCGCAGGCGATTTCAACGACGACGGCTTTCCCGATCTTGCTTGCACGTTCTTCGAAGGTCAGGGCGTCGCGGTGTGGCTGAACCGCGGCGATGGCTCGTTCGCTCCCGAGGTCGACTACCCCACCGGTTTCTCGCCCACTGGCATCGCCGTCGCGGACTTCAACGGCGACGGCCGAACTGACCTCGCCGTCGCGAATTCCTTCGTGTACGACAGCAGCATCAGCGTGCTGCTCAATGCCGGCGGCGGAACTTTTCCCACCCAGGCAATTTTCGCCGCAGGCAGTGTTCCGAACGACATCGCCGCAGCCGATTTCAACGGCGACGGCCACACCGATCTCGTCGTCGCGAACACCGGCGACCAGACGCTGGGAATCGTGTTGGCCGAGTGTCGATGAGACTTGGTGTTGTGCCCAGTACGTCCCGTCGGCCAACCTGACGCCATGCTTGCTGAAAGATCAGCGGTGTCCGCCACCGTGGCCGCCGCCAAACCCGCCATGTCCTCCCCAACCACCGTGCGAGCCGCCGAAGCCGCCGCGGAATCCGCCAGCCGCGTGATAGCCGCCACTGACGCCGCCGCGATAGCTGCCACCACCAAAGCTGCCGCGGAATCCGCCGACAGCGTGAGGGCTGCCAGCGCGCGATCCACCACCGTAACCATTCCCGCCACGATAGCCACCGCCACCACCGTATCCGCCGTGGAATCCGCCGCGGTATCCGCCCCAGCCATACCCCGCGCGGTACAGGCCGGTGTACCAGCCAAAGTGATGGGGACCCAGGAGTCCGAAATACGGATACGGACCCCAGCCCCAAACCCAAGGCGACGCGAGCCACAACCATCCGTAGCTGGGGTAGTACACATAGGAGTAGGGAGAAGCGTCGTAGGCCGTGCCTTCGTAGGTGTACTGGTTTCCGTACGGCATCCAGATCCAGCCATATTGACTCGTGTAGACCCACTGGCCGCCAGTCGCCACTTGACTGGCTGCGACTGGCTGCTGAACTTGCGCCTGGGATTGGACCGGCGGGGCTGGCGGCTGGAGGGGTGGCGCCGGCGGTTGCTGAGCTGGTGCCGCCGTGGGCGGCTGCGCCGACTGCGGCAGAGCCTCATCGGCCCGCGCGACGCCGAATCCCACGAGCAAGAGACAAAGGCAAACAGTCAATTTGGAGTTCATGACAACACCTCGATTTTGAACGACTGTGTGGGCTGTGATTCAACGTATCCAACAACAGTCGGTGCAATCCCCGCGCCACCGTCGCTGTGGCAGTAGCCGGCCAGGCATCACTAGTTCCAGTTGCCTTCCGTTGCGTGCTTGGCCCGCTGTGAAGTATCTTCACGGTCCAGCAGACGGCTGCACAACTCCTGAAACGGGACGAATCATGCGCTCACTTCTTCGCGTCGGCCTTGTCGTGTCGCTCCTTCTCGTGATGGCACCGCTCGCCCTGGCAGCCGACGGCCTCGCGCTCACGCCGCCCATGGGCTGGAATAGCTGGAACAAGTTCGCCTGCAACGTCAGCGAAAAGCTGATTCTGGGAGCCGCCGACGCCCTGATTGCGAGCGGCATGAAGGACGCCGGCTATCAGTACGTGGTGATCGATGACTGCTGGCAGGTCAAGCGGGATGCGGCCGGGAGGATCGTGGCCGACCCCGAGCGTTTCCCGTCCGGGATCAAAGCCCTGGCCAAGAGCATCCACGACAAAGGGCTGAAGTTCGGGATCTACTCGGACGCCGGCAGCATGACCTGCGCCAAGCGGCCGGGCTCGAAGGGCCACGAGGCGCAGGACGCAAAGACCTACGCCGAGTGGGGCGTGGACTACCTGAAGTACGACTGGTGCAACACCGACGGACAAGACACGCGCGACGCCTATGCGAAGATGGGCCAAGCCCTGCGCGCCAGCGGCCGGCCCATCGTGTTTTCGATCTGCGAATGGGGAAACAGCAAACCGTGGACTTGGGCACAGGGCATTGGACACCTGTGGCGCGCCACCGGCGACATTCAGGACTGCTGGGACTGCAGCCGGAGCTGGGGCGGCATGGGCGTGGTCCACATCATCGATCTGATGGCCGACCTGTACCCCTACTCCGGCCCCGGCCACTGGAACGACCCGGACATGCTTGAGGTGGGCAACGGCGGTCTCACCCTGGTCGAAAACCGGACCCACTTCAGCTTTTGGGCCTTGTTCGCGGCGCCCCTCATGGCCGGCAACGACGTGCAGGCGATGAAGCCAGAAATCAGGGACATTCTCATGAACCGCGAAGTGATCGCAGTGGACCAGGATCCCCTCGGAATGCAAGGGCGCAAAGTGAGCGACAGCAGCGCGCGCCAGGTCTGGGTCAAGCCGCTCGCAGACGGCTCGCGGGCCGTCATCCTTTTCAACCGCGGCAGTGAGGAGGGTCCCATCGCGGTGGCGTGGGAGGACATCGGCCTTTTCCCCAAGACCAAGGCCCGTGTGCGGGACCTTTGGAAAAAGGCCGACATCGGCGCTTTTACCGGCCGCTTCGAGGCCAAGGTTGAGCCGCACGGCGTGGTGATGGTCAGGATCACGCCGCAGTTCTGAGCCCTGCTGGCCGACGCCAGGGCCAAGATTCGCCGCCGGTGAATCCCGAAGACCCGCAAGAGTTGCGCGGCCTTGTCGCGTTCTGCCGCATTCCGTCACCGACTGCCCTTAGTTGAGCCGTCCGCCGCGCTCACCGGCACCTACATCACGGGCAGCTGCTCGGCATGTCCTGCCGCTCCAGGTTGAACACGAACCTGTCAGCCGAGATGTCTGCCACTTCTGGAGGAGAAGCATGAACATCATTGCGAAGATTCATTCCGCGGTCCCGGTGCTCCTGGTGGGATTGGCCGTTGGTTGCTCGGGAGGCGCCTCGCCAGCCGTCCACTACGACGCGAGCATTCAACCAGGGGGAGCTGGTGCTTCAGGCAGCACTGGCGTCGCTGGCACCACCGGCGCAGCCGGACAGAGCGCTGCCGGCGGCTCGCCAGCCGGAGCAGCAGGTGGCGGCTCCATTTCGCCGGGCGGCGTTCCCGCGGGAGGCGCGGGTACCACCGCGGCTGCCGGTACCACCGTTGTCGGCGGCACCACCAAGACAGGTGGCACTACCGTTGTCGGCGGCACCACCGTTGAAGGCGGAAGCACCGCGGCCGGCGGAACCACCAAGACAGGCAGCACCGCTGTTGAAGGCGGGAGCAGTGCGGCCGGCGGAACAACAGTTATCGGTGGCACCACTGTGGAGGGCGGAACCACCGCTAGCGCCGGCACCACAAAGACCGGTGGCACCACTGTCACCGGTGGCACCACCGTCGCTGGCGGCACCACCAAGACGGGCGGGACGACCTTAACTGGCGGCACCACTGTCACCGGTGGCACCACCGTCACGGGCGGAACCACCACTGCCGGGGGCACCACGGTCACTGGCGGGACCACCTCCACTGGCGGGACAGTCACAACCGGCTGGGCGACCATACACAACGATTTCTTCTGGTACGACACGGACGGCAACTTGATCAACGTGCGCAGCGGAGCCCTTCGCAAGTTTGGTGATACCTACTACTGGTACGGCGGAGCCCCCAACGATCACAACCAAACCTGCTATTCCTCGACCGATCTCGTCCATTGGACCTACAAAGGCATCGTGCTCACAACGACCGGCGATGCCAACAGGATGGACATTCTGTACAACGCCACGACAAAACAATACGTAATCTTCCTGAAGTACATTGGAAATGGTGCCTATTTTGGCATCGCCACCGGTTCGACTCCCGACGGACAATTCACCTTCAAGAGCCAGACACTGGTAGATGGCTTCGTCATCGGAGACATGTCGATGTATCAGGATGACGACGGGACAGCGTATCTGGCGTATGTCTGGTGGGGGACTGGCACCAACAAGGCACACGGTATCTACCGACTGTCGGCGGACTACTTGACCCTGGACACGCGAATGTATTTGTGGAACGAGGGCAGTCGCGAGGCCCCCCACATGTTCAAGCGCAACGGCGTCTACTACTATGGGGTTTCCGAAACCAACGGGATCCAGCCATCCCCGACCCGTTACTACACGGCAACCGTCCTGACTGGACCTTGGACCGCTGAAGCGATGGTCACCACACCCGGCTCGACCACCACCTATGAAACCCAGTGCGATTTCGTTTTCCCATTTACGGGTCCGCAAGGGACTGTTTACATGTTGGACGCCGATCGTTGGATACCCACGGCGGGGTTTCAGGGCGACTACCTGTGGCTGCCTTTTGAATTCGGCACTGGGCTTATCCCAGAGATGGACTACTATCAAGATTGGGACTTGAACGCAGCCGCCGGCACCTGGAGGGCCTTTGATCGTACCACGCGCGACCTGGCTCTTGGCAAAACGGCTACCGCCTCCTCGGAGAGCGGCGCGAATGTCGCGGCCGGCGTAACCAAGGCCACCACCTATCAGACCTACACGGCGACACGATGGGAGAGCGCGGCCAGTGACCCGCAATGGATCATGGTGGACCTCGGCTCTGCCATGGCAATCGATCGGGTCATTCTCAAGTGGTACACAGATTATGGCAAGTCATTCGCAATCCAGGTTTCGACCGACAACACAACCTGGACCGACGTCTACAACACGACCACTGGGGCGTCGTATTCCGTGACCGACGTCACCTTTGCCAAGACCACCGCACGGTATGTGCGAATGAATGGAACCAAGCGAGGCAACGCAAACGGATACTCACTGTTTGCCTTCATGGTTCTGAATGACCCTTAGGCCCCCACCACCCTCTCGTCTTTCAAGAACGCCACGCCCTGTCTTAGACTGTTCCAACCCCTACCACGACATGAAGCTCTCTGTCCCACTTGAGCCGTCTGCCACTTTGGGGAAGCCATGAACACGATCTCGAAGACATATTCTGTTGCCCTCGTCTTGCTGGCCACCACAGCCATCGCCTGCTCTGGAGGTTCGTCAGGCGCCCACAATCAGGCGGGTATTCAGGCAGCCGGAGCCGGCACTTCGGGCAGCACCACCGGCATTGCTGGCACGACCGGTGCGGCCGGACAGAGCGCAAGCAATCCAGCTGGCTCGCCAGCAGGAGCACCAGGCGGCGGCTCCAGCACCGGAGGTGTTGCTGCTGGAGGCGCTGGCACCATTGCTCCTGGCGGTACCACAGTCGAGGGCGGCACCACCAAGACAGCCGGGACCACCGTTGCCGGCGGGACCACCGTTGTCGGCGGCACCACCAGCGAAGGTGGCAACACTGTTGCTGGCGGGACCACTGTCGGCGGCGCCACCAAGACAGGCGGCAGCATCGTCATGGGCGGCACCACCAAGACCGGCGGCACCACCGTTGTCGGCGGCACCACCGTTACCGGCGGAACCACCCAGACCGGCGGAACCACTGCCACCGGAGGCACCCCCTCCACTGGCGGGGCAGGAACTCTCGGTTGGGTCACAATACACAACGACTTCTTCATATATGACACCGACGGGAATCTTCTGCAGGTGCGCAGTGGAGCTCTGGACAAATACAATGGCCTCTTCTACTGGTATGGCAGCCCGCCTCCCGCGACCGACCAGGTTGCCTACACGTCTTCTGATCTGGTCCATTGGACCTACAAGGGCGTGATCGCCAAACTGCCCAAGGATGCCAATCGAATGGACGTGCTCTACAACGATACGACCAAGAAATGGGTGATGTTCTTGAAGTACATTGGCAACGCTGCCTTCTTGGGAATATCTACCGCGGACGCTCCTGAAGGACCATTCACGGTTCCACCAACCCAGACTCTCGTGGACGGCTACAGCATCGGAGACATGTCGGCGTGGAAGGATGACGACGGGCAAGCGTATCTCGCCTATGTCTGGGACAAGACCGGCCCCAATCGACAACATGGCATCTACAGAATGTCGGCGGACTACTTGACCCTGGACAAGCAGATGTATCTGTTCGATGTGCCTAGTCGTGAAGCCCCGCACATGTTCAAACGCAACGGCACCTACTACTATGGGGTGTCCGAAACCAACGGGATCGATCCATCCCCCACGCGGTACTACACGGCAACCAACCTGACTGGCCCTTGGTCTGGTGAGACGATGCTTGTCACGCCCGGTTCGTCCACGACCTACGAAACGCAGTGTGACTTCGTTTTCCCGTTTGCGGGCACCGATGGGACCGTCTACATGTTGGACGCCGATCGTTGGAAGCCAAGCGGCAATTTCATGGGCAATTATGTGTGGCTGCCCTACGATTTCAGCGCCACTGGCGCGCCAACCGCGAATTACTACCAGGATTGGGATTTGAACGTGGCCGCCGGCACGTGGAGGCAATTCGACCGTACTACGCGCGACTTGGCTCTCGGCAAGACGGCCACCGCCTCCTCCGAAAGCAGCGGAAATCCAGCCACGAGCGTAACCAAGGCCACGACCTATCAAAACTACACAGCCACGCGATGGGAGAGCGCGGCCTCCGACCCACAAACCATCATGGTGGACCTTGGCTCTGCCGTGCAAATCAACCGGGTCATTCTCAAGTGGTACTCAGACTACGGCAAGGCATTCAAGATCCAGGTGTCAACTGATTCCACAACCTGGACCGATGTCTTCAGCACCACCGTCGGGGCATCGTATTCAGTCACCGACGAGAAATTCGCCACGACCACGGCGCGGTACGTGCGCATGAATGGCACGCAAAGGGGCAATGCCAACGGATACTCATTGTTTGCTTTCATGGTTCTCAATGACCCTTGAGCCTGTCGTCCATCAACGAAGCGCCATCCTCTTGGAGCCCGTAGTCTCTATTTGACCGAAGACGCCATGCGCCAGTTGAGCCGCCCGCCACTTTGGGGGAAACCATGAACATGATCTCGAAGACATTTCCTGTTGCCCTCGTCCTGCTGGCCGCCACCGCCGTTGGCTGCTCTGGAGGAGGTTCGTCAGGTGGCCACAACCAAGCGGGCATTCAAGCAGGCGGAGCCGGCACTTCGGGCAGCACCGCCGGTGTCGCCGGCGCGACCGGTGCGGCCGGACGAAGTGCAAGCAATCCAGCTGGCTCGCCAGCAGGAGCACCAGGCTCCTCCAGCGTCGGAGGCGGTGCTGCTGGAAGCGCTGGCACCATTGCTCCTGGTGGTACCACAGTCGAGGGCGGCACCACCGTTGTCGGCGGCACCACAGTTGCCGGCGGCACCACAATTGCCGGCGGCACCACCAGAACAGGCGGCTCCACTGCTGCGGGCGGCACTACCTCGCGCGGTGGCTCCACCGTAGCGGGCGGGATCACCGCCGCTGGCGGCACCGCGCGAACAGGCGGCTCCCCCGTTACTGGCGGGACCACCGCCGCGGGCGGGAGTACCGCCTCGGGTGGAGCCCCCGGTGATGGAGGCGTAGCTGCGACAGGTTGGGTAACCATACACAACGACTTCTTTTGGTACGACAGCACCGGATTGTTGATCCAGGTTCGCAGCGGGGCCCTACGCCAATTCAATGGCATCTACTACTGGTTTGGCAGCCAGCCGGGCGGGATCGACCAGACTTGCTACGCTTCTACCGACTTGCTCCATTGGACCTACAAGGGCGTTCCGCTGGTCACGGCCAAACTGTGCGACCGAATGGACGTGCTGTACAACGACACGACCAAGCAATACGTCATGTTCTTGAAGTACGATGGCGACAAGGCGTCTTTTGGAACAGCCACGGCTTCAGCGCCCGAAGGACCATACACGTTCTTGGGGAATGTTCTCGTGGACAACAACTACATCGGCGACATGTCGATGTACAAGGATGACGACGGGACAGCGTATCTGGCCTATGTTTGGGACCAAACCGGCCCCAATCGACAACATGGCATTTACAAAATGTCGGCGGACTACCTGACTCTGGATACGCGAATGTACCTATTCGACGTACCTAGTCGGGAGGCTCCGCACATTTTCAAACGCAGCGGCACCTACTACTACGGGGTTTCCGAGACCAACGGGATTCAGCCATCACCCACCCGTTACTACACGGCGACCAACTTAGCTGGCCCTTGGTCTGCTGCCACGATGCTCGTCACGCCCGGTTCGTCCACGACCTACGAAACGCAGTGCGATTTCGTATTCCCGTTTACGGGTCCGCAAGGGACGGTCTACATGTTGGACGCCGATCGTTGGATACCCACGGCAGGGTTTCAGGGCGACTACCTGTGGCTGCCCTACACTTTCGACACCGCTGGCAATCCAACGGCGAATTACTACCAGGATTGGGATTTGAATGCAGCCGCCGGCGCGTGGAGGGAATTTGATCGAACTACGCGCGACCTGGCTCTCGGCAAGACAGCGACTGCCTCCTCAACCAACGGCGCGAACGCCGCTTCGAACGTAACCAAGGCCACGACCTATCAGGATTACACGGCCTCGCGATGGGAAAGCGCGGCCTCCGATCCGCAAACGATCATGGTGGACCTCGGCTCTGCCATGGCGATCAATCGTGTAATTCTCAAGTGGTACTCGAACTACGGCAAGTCATTTAAGATTCAGGTGTCGACCGATTCCACGACCTGGACCGACGTCTTCAGCACCACCGTCGGGGCATCGTACTCTGTCACCGACGAGAAGTTTGCCACGACCACGGCACGCTACGTGCGAATGAATGGCACGCAACGGGGCAACGCAAACGGATACTCGTTGTTTGCTTTCATGGTTTTGAACGACGCCTAGGCCGTGGGCAGCACGGACGGAGCCCGCGCTCACGAAGCGCATGGGGGTCAACAGGCGCCACGTGGTCTCGGTGACACCGGCGACGGCTTGCGCTTGGTGACCGCACCAGCGCCGGCCGGGCCGCTCGAACGCCGGGGCCACCAGATGGCACGCGGACGTGCTGGCCGGCGCCGGCAGCGAGCGTGTACACCTGCGATGGCCACGGGTGCTACAATGTCGTCTTTCCGTCTAAGAATGCCGTTCATCCATGCCTACCGTTGCCCTTTTCTTGGTATCCCTCCTGGCGATCGCGGGGGACGACATGGACAGCGGCGCGCCTCAATCCAGGTCACTGCCCGCGGCGCCGCTGTCGCGGGGCTTGGTCATCGTGCTACGGCCGGCGGATGTCGACGAGTTGACCCGCACCGCGCTCGCCCGGGTCACCGGGGAGCTGACCGCGGCCGAGTTCCAGACCAGCTTTGTCACCCTCGACCCGAGCCAGGATCCCACGACCCAGGTGGAAACCGTGGCGCCCGAATCCCGCGCTGTTGCCGCCTTTGCCATCGCTCACATTGGCGATCCCCAGGGCCACACGATTGCCATCTGGGTTTCGGATCGGGTGGGACAGCGAACCAGCATTCTGCGAATGGCAATCCAGGGCGACGACATCAGCCACGATGCCGCGGTGCTGGCCGTGAATGCCATCGAACTGATTCGCGTCAGCCTGGCTAGCCTGTGGCCCGCGCCACCCCCGGCCACCACCACGACCGCCCCCAAACACGCGGCTGAGCCGTCGCAACGGCCGCAGGTCACTCTGGGCCTGGGAATCACCGCACAGCAGGACATTGCGCTTCAATGGCCCCAGTTGATGGGTTCATTGATGGCCATGGTGACATGGCCGCGTGGACTGGGGATAAGGGCTGAGGTGAGCGGACTTGGCCCAGCTCTGACGCTCCAGGGATCGGATGGAACGGCGAGCGTATACCGTCAACACGCGTCGCTGGGACTAGCCTGGACCTTCCTGCGGCGGACGCGGGTCAAGTCGTTCCTTGTCGTGTCGGGCGGCGTGGCGCATCTGAGCGGCCAAGGCGCAACCAACGATCCCGCACGAGCCATTCCGCGCTCGGGCTCCACCTGGTCGGCGCTGGGCGCAGTTGGGATTGCGGCAGCCCTTCGCCTCAGTGGTAGGTTCTGGCTGGCGGCAGAAATCGACGGCATTGCGAACCTGCCACCACTGGTCATCCGCATCGCCGGCACCGACAAGAGGCAATTTTCCTACCCCGGAGTCCTGGGAAATGTTGAGCTACAAGTCGTTTTCTAGTCGCGTGGGGAGCCCGCCGGCTCCCCCTACGGGGACTTCGGAACCGCCAGCCCACCCCGCCCGTCCCGCGCTTCGCGCGCCCTCGTCGCCGGCGGCGCACCATCGTGCGAGGCCGAGCGAAGCGAGCAGGGAGGTGGTGGCGGGTGGTGGCCGAAGGGCATGGCGAGGCCGAGCGAAGCGAGCGGGGTGGGGGTGGGCGTGGGGAGCCGAAGGGCAGAGCGAACCCTTTCAGGGTTCCCATATCAGAGGGCTGCTGCTGTTGGCGGCCGTGGCGGCCTGCTCGCCACGAACCCTGACCCTGGTGGATCTCTATTCGGACGGAGGCCTTCCGCCAGCCTCGCTCGACGGCAACCCCGCCGCCGCCTCGGACACCGCCAATCCCGCGGCCTCCGATGCCACCAACCCCGCCACTTTCGATGCCGCCAACCCCGCGAGCTTGTTGCGCGGGCTGGTGGGCCTGTGGCACTTCGACGACTCCGTTGGCAGCACGGTGGCGCGCGATTCGTCGGGCAACGGCAACGACGGTACACTGGTGGGCCTGGATCCAGCGCTGTCCTGGGTTGCCGGTCGCCAGGGCGGAGCTCTGGCCACCAGCGGCCTGGGGTACGTCTCAGTCCCGGACTCGGCTAGCATCGACAGCATCACAACCCAAGTTACGCTTTCCGCCTGGGTCTACTTCGACGGGGTCATTCCGATTGACTATGGGACCGCGCTGTCGCGACAGATCCGAACCACCAACGAGCAGTACTACCACCTGTCGCTGTATCAGGATGGCACCCCCACCCTGTTCATAGGTTTCTCGGCCAACATCGCAGCCGCCCGGCCGACTGCGCCCCAACCAGTTACTCCCAGACACTGGACCCACATGGCGGGAACCTATGATGGCAGCCTGGCCACGTTGTACGTGGATGGCGTCGTGGCCGGCTCGCGGCCGATCGTGGGGGTCTTTCCCCGCGACACGGTTCCGGTGATCTTGGGTGGCAATGGCAACGCCGGGGCGGTTTCTGAATTCTTTCCCGGCCGCCTCGACGAGATAGCCCTCTACAACCGCGCGCTCAGCCCTGACGAGATCAAGTTGCTCGCGACTCTGGCTGCCTTCTAGCACTACTGATTGAAATTCGGGTCCGCAAGCGCCAATCCCTCAATCCCCGGCGCGGCAAGGCCGACATGAACGCGACATTGGTGTCCGGCCAGTCGCAGTTCTTCATGGCGACTCCCGCAGATTCTGGACAGTTAGCGTCTCATTGGTATGGCACGGGCCTTGCGTGCTTGGGGCGAGTTCCAGATCTGTGTGGACATGCCCTTCCCAGAACTGAGCATCCGCTGGTCGATCTTGTGACCAGAAAGACTCCTTCCCGGAACTATCCAGCTGTGTCAACGTCCTTCCGCACCCATTCCTTTGACCAAGGAGGCCAGCCATGAAGCCGCGCAATAGCGCGATCGCCGCTCTGTTCTTCCTCACTACGTGCAACGAAGCTGGACAGGAACGCAGCTCGGCAACAGTCGAATCCTCATCCCAGGCGCTCGGCAAGTCTCCTCCAAGCGAGGTTGCAACCTGGCGAAAGGTCGGAGGCAGCACCTTGCCGGATGGCCGCTACTTGCAGGCCGTGGCCTTTGACGAAACCCGCAGGGTCGCCGTGATGTTCGGAGGGCTGACCACGGACACTTCCACCAGCAGTCTCTCCGCCAGCCAGGAGACCTGGGAGTGGAGTCTCACAACGGGCGAATGGACCAATCGCACGGCGGCAGCCGGCCCGCAGCCAGCGGCACGTTCTGGTGCGGCCATGGCGTTCGATTCTCAGCGCAACAAGATCGTTCTCTTCGGCGGCCGGGCGGGCAGCGGATTCAACTACCAAGACACTTGGGAGTGGGATCCGACAGGTGGGACCTGGACAGACTTGACCACGTCAGGCAGTCGCCCCAGCGGACGCAGCCAGCACGCCATGGTCTACGAGAAATCAACCGGGAAGATCTTGCTCTTCGGAGGCGGACGAAGCGACTCCAGTTCCTACGATGGGACGGGCATCATGGTTTCGTTCGGCGACACCTGGGAGTGGGATTCGGGAACCCACAGCTGGAGCCAGCTCCAACCAACCGCCAGTCCAGGGGTCCGACATGATCTGGGATTGGTCTGGGATTCCTCGCGTAACAAGGCCGTGCTCTTCGGGGGCATGCAGAAAGACACGGCTGGAGTCGACGGAATTCCCATGCAGGACACATGGGAGTGGGATCCAACTGCCGGCACTTGGACTGAGCGAACCACCCAAGGGAACAAACCATCCCCTCGCTACGCCCACTCGATGGCCTTCGCCGGGGCCATCAAGAAGGCCATTGTCTTCGGCGGTTGGGACATCTCGACTGGGGGGAGCCTAGACGACCTTTGGGAGTGGGATCCGGTCAGTGGCTCCTGGACTGCGCGCTGGGACGGTACCGAGACTAACACTCCATTGCCGCGCATGTACGCCTCCCTCGTCTCAGACGATGCGAAGGCACGGCTCGAACTGATAGCCGGTGCCACGTCGTCATCTAATGTGTATTACGGGACCGGAGGCATGGGTGGGATACCCATCGGCACTGGCATGCCCTCGCCCTATGGCTGGCAGGGCACCAGGGAAGTTTGGGAGATCGATACGACTTCGTACGCCTGCCAGGATCGTTCAGCCCCATCCAATACGCCCCTGCCGCGCTCGAATCATGCTTTGGCGTACAACCCGTCCACGGGGAAGACCTACGTCTTCGGCGGAATCGATTCGATGCAAAACGCTTTTGATGATCTGTGGGAGTGGGATGGCACGACTTGGACCGAGGTTGTCACCAGTGTCAGTCCTTCCGCCCGCTCCGACGCCGGACTTGCCTACGATCCGGTCAGGAAATCTCTGATTCTCTACGGCGGCCAAAGCTACTCAATGGGGGGCATGTACTATCAGACAGCCCTCGGCGACACTTGGGAGTGGAGCAGCACGACCCGACAGTGGACGCAGCTCTCTCCGAAATCAAGCCCCGACCCGCTCTACTCACATGGCATGGTCACAGACACGACCCGCAACAAGATCCTCCTCTTCGCCGGGATGAGCAACTACACGGACTATGTGCTCCCGCCGGATCCGAATATGCCGAGTGGCTACCAGGATCCGTTGCGCAACGATGTCTGGGAGTGGGACGGCAGCACGATGACTTGGACCAATCGCACCTCTGTCGTTGGCGCGAGCGCGCCGAGTCCTCGTCAGTATCCCATCCTTGCCTACGACCAGGCTCGCCAGAAGCTCTTCGTCGAGGAGACCTCGACGTTCGGCTACTACGGCAGTGGCAGCAACAGCACCTTCTGGGAGTGGGATCCAGTCTCGGCGGGGTGGGCCATGCACACCACCAGCGACTATCTCGACTACGGCACGCCCTACTGTGCTTCCTACGATTCCACACGACGGCGCGAAGTCATCTTTGGCGACGTCTGGAGCCAGACGACGGGGAATCACGAGACCTGGGAGCTCGATGCCAAGGGCCCGACCTGGTACGTGCGCTCGATCGTCGACTCGCCCTCTGCGGGCTACGGCATTGCCATGGCCTTCGACAGCGCACGCGGAGTGGTGGTCCTGTTTGGCGGCAATGCCAACGGCACGCCGCTGGATGAAACCTGGGAATACAGCGTGACCGGCCTGGGCAATGGCGAGGGCTGCTCCTCCAGCACCGCTTCGACCTGCACATCCGGCAACTGCGTCGATGGCGTGTGCTGCGAATCCGCATCGTGCACCGGCCCGTGCAAGTCGTGCAACGTGAGTGGCCACGAAGGCACCTGCGTTCTCGCCCAGGCTGGCACAGAGGTTCCCGGCAGCTGTTCGAGCGGACAAGCCTGTGACGCCAGCGGAAACTGCAAGACCAACAATGGCCAAGCGTGTAGCAGCGCCAGCGCTTGCGCCTCGGGCTTCTGCGTGGACGGCGTATGTTGCAACAGTGCCTGCAATGGCATGTGTGTGTCCTGCAATCAGGCCGGGCTTGCCGGAAAGTGCAGCCCCTACGCAGTCGGGACCGATCCGGAGAAAGAATGCAGCAAGGGCTCTGGAACCTCCTGCGAGTCCACTTGTGACGGGGTCGGAGCATGCGAGTTCCCGTCGTACGGATCGAGCTGTGGTTCTTGCGAGGTCTGTGACGGCGCGGGCTCGTGTAGCATACCGGATCCCTCCTGCTATCCCTATGGTACTGGGGGCTATGGCGGCTACGGCGGCTACGGCGGCTACGGCGGCTCGACCGGCTATGGCGGCTATGGCGGAACCACCAGCCGCGGCGGATCGACTGTCTACGGCGGCAGTTCCTATGCCGGCAGTACAGGCTTCGGCGGTACGACTGGCTACGGCGGTGTCACTGGCTACGGCGGAACGAGCAGCTACGGCGGTGTCACTGGCTACGGCGGAACGAGCAGCTACGGTGGTGTCACTGGCTACGGCGGAACGAGCAGCTACGGCGGTGTCACTGGCTACGGCGGAACGAGCAGCTACGGCGGTGTCACTGGCTACGGCGGAACGAGCAGCTACGGTGGTGTCACTGGCTACGGCGGTGTCACTGGCTACGGCGGAGTGACTGCCTCCGGCGGAGTGACTGCCTCCGGCGGAGTGACTGCCTCACCCGGTGGCGCGGTCGGCGGCGGAACCAGTTCCGGTGGCCAGAGCACCACCGGACACCTAACCCGTGCGGGCTGCGCTTGTGCATTGGGAAACACAACACCTCCCGGCCCTGGTCCGGAAGCGTTCTTCTTCCTTGCCGGGGTTGCCGTCTTCTTGCAACGGATTCGTAGACGGCTCTAGTTCCCCTTGATCACTGTGCCGTGGCTGATGTTGCTGCCAACTGTAGGGAGCGTCTTGGGGACGGTCCAGGTCCCGAACACGTCGGTGCTGTCGCTGTACATTTCGTGACCAGCCGAACCGGCGTCTGTGTAGAAGTGCCAGGTTCCACTGGGGAGTTCAATCAAGCAGGGCGCTTCCTTGTGATTGTCCCAGCCCGCCCAGTCATTGGTGCCGATGAAATTCCAGGGACCATCCAGACTGGCTGACGTCGCATGCTCTACGTAGGTGACTGACTCGTGCCTGGTGAACGCGTGGTACGTGGTGCCGATCTTGACCATGAAGGTGTCGATGTAGTCGGGGCCGATCCCGATCCAGGTCCCTCCGCTCCACTTGGCAAAAGTGCCGTCGGTCGGCTCGCACCCCTGCCGTGCGTGGATTGCGTCCCGAGGCCTCGTTCGTCATGGAATCCTCCTGCCTACATCTCATACAAACGTGATGTGCCGCCTGGCCAGTCCAGCGGCTCACAGAACTTGTCCCACCTAGGCGGAAAACGCCCACATTCTCCTTTGGCCCGAAGGGATTTCTGCCGCTACTGTAGAGGGAGCGGGACTTGACGCAGTTTCTTTCCTGAGCCGGTTCCCGCCAGAACAGGCACTTTTCTACTCGGAAGACATGCGCAGCGAACCCGACTCCCAAGTCCGAAAAGGCGCCAAGATTCTGGTGCTGCCGGCCGCAGATCTCTCGACGGTCGACAACACGGGCTTGGTGCGCGCGATCCTGGACGGAGATCCGCGCGCGCCCCGCATCCTTTGGGATCGCTACGCGCGTCTGGTCTACCGCATTCTGCGCCGTTCATTGGGTCAGCAGAATGAAGTTGAGGATCTGGTGCAGGAGGTTTTCCTGAACCTGTTCAGGAGGCTGCCGACCTTGCGCGATCCCCGGACCCTGCCCGCCTTTCTGGTCACCATGACGACCCTCACCTTGCGCCACGAACTACGTCGGCGCTGGGTGCGACGCTGCATGCTCCTAGGCGCGAAGGAAGACATCGACCCCGATCTGCGGGCGGTGCATCCCAATCCGGAGGCGCGCCAGGCAGTGGCTCGCCTCTACGCCATTCTGGATCGGATCGGACGTGAAGAACGTATGGCCTTCGTCCTGCGTTTCATTGAAGGCATGGAGTTGACCGAGGTGGCCACGGCCCTGGGATTGTCCCTGGCCACGGCCAAGCGACGGCTTGCGCACGCCCGCGCGCGGGTCGACCACCACATCGCCAACGATCGTGGCTTGGCCGCCTACCTCTCGGGAATCGACGAGGAGTCCCCATGAAAACCAGCTCAGAATCCCCAGACTCCGACCGTGCGCTTCGCCACCTGTGCGAGCTGGCCCGTACCACCTTCAACGAGGACCTGTCAGCCCGCGAACAGGCCGGGTGGAGCCGCCTGAAGGTGAAGGCGACGGGACGCCCCCGCCCGTGGCGCGCCCTGGCCGTGGGCCTCGGCCTGGCCGCTGCCGCAGCCGCCGTCGTGCTCTTGGTCCTGAGCGGGAATCAGACGCCGCCCAGCCTCGGTTTCCGCGTGGTCGACGAGGCCGGCGTGACGCAAGCCGCGCCGGATCTCGCCTCAGCGGGGCGCATCGAGTTCTCCGACGGTTCTCGGGTGACCCTGGCCGCCGAGGCACGCGCGAGCGTCACGGCTATCAATGCGCGAGGGGCGAGCATCCGCCTCGAGCACGGCCGGCTGTCCGCACAATTCGTGCAACTTCCCCAGGCGAGCTGGTCCATCGCGGCCGGGCCCTACCAAGTTCTGGTGACCGGGACGGCATTCGACGCAGCCTGGACGCCGGACACGCGGGCTCTGGAGCTGTGGCTCCGCCACGGCAGTGTTCTGGTCAAGGGGCCCAACGCCGGCCAGGGACTGGCCGTGGTCGCCGGCCAGCATCTCCTGGCCAGCGCAACGACCGGGCAAATCGTCCTCGACGCCATGGCACCCGCTGCCCCTTCGGCGTTGCCCGTTGTCCCTACGGCGCCGACGCCCGCTGCTGAATTCGCGCCGGCCTTCCCGCCTCCCGCTGAACGTCCTGCGACCTCGCCGCGCGAGTCGTCGCGTGCGCTGCACGTGGCTCCCGCGGCACGAGCACCAGCCTCCGAGCCGTCGCTGACCTGGCCGCAAGCGCTGGCCCGCGGCGAGTTCCCGCGCATCCTGGACGAGGCTGCGCGCCGAGGAATCGACGACGTGCTATCAGGCGCGACCAGTGCTGACCTGGCCGCCTTCGCCGATGCCGCCCGCTACGGCCGCAGGAACGACCTCGCGCAACGGGCGCTTCTGGCCCAGCGCCAGCGCTTCCCGCAAACCCTGGCGGGTCGAGACGCTGCCTTCTTCCTCGGCACACTCGACGAAGCGCGCGCCGGGCACGAAGCCCAGACCAGTGCGCTCCATTGGTACGAACGCTACCTCGCGGAAAACCCCTCGGGTGGTTATAGCGGGCAGGCCCTGGGCCGCCGTCTCGTGCTGCTTGAATCCCTGCACGACCGAACCACCGCGCGGGAAACGGCTGCCTTGTACCTGGCCAAGTTCCCCTCCGGCCCCTACGCGGCCAAGGCCAGGCGCATCGTCGAATCCGGGTTTTGACCACAGCCGTAACCAAGGCGAGCGAGGTCATTCATCTCGTCAGCCACCGACTGCTGAGAACGCAGAGGTGAGAGGAGAGGACGCAGAGGCGGATGGTCCGGCATTGTTCGGGCATTCCTAGAAGATCTTCGCTGCTTGCGAAGAAGCGCGACGTTGGTAGTACTCTTCCAGACCAACGCGATGGCTAAGAAGAAAGCCCAGGAAACACCAACGCCGGTCAGAGTACCGTTCTTGAAGCGGCACTTGCCCTTGGCGCTCCTGTTGGCTGTATCGGCGCTCTTCTATACCGTCGCCGGCGTGCTGTCGGGCCAGCTCAACCTGGCTGACGACTATGGCTACATCGTGCAATTCGGCCACTATGACCGGCCTTTGAATCTCGCCGGCCTGGTGCAGATGTTCAATGGCATCTCCAAACAAGAGATGCTCCACGACTACTACCGGCCCATCTACACCCTGATTCGCTCCATTGACTACCATCTCTACGGGACTTCCCCTACCGGTTACCACGTCACCAGCCTGCTGTTCTACTTGCTGGCCATCGCCGCCGCCTATTGGATTCTTCGCAAACTTCTGCCTTCAACCCGGGCTGCTTTTCTCGGCGCCCTTCTTTTCGCCTTTCATCCCATCCACGTGGAAGCCGTGGCTTGGATTATGGCCGGCGGCTACGCCATGGCGGGCGCCTTCGCGCTGCTTGCCTTCGCGCTTTATCTGTCGGGGCAAACCTGGGCGAGCACCTTGGCTTTTACTGCGGCCGCGCTGACCAACCCGCCGGCCGTGGTCATGCCGGCGCTGCTGTGGGGGCACATGCGTCTGCTTCCTGCCAAAGCGGCGAGAGAGCAGCGGCGTCGCTGGCACAACTTGGCGATGATGTCGGCGGCAGCGGCTGCAGTGGTGTACCTGAACTTCGTGGTGTTTCCGCAGCGCTATTCCGGGACCACCTTCGATTCAGCGGTGGCCGCCCGCAGTTGGCTCGGCAACCTCTCTTCTTACCTGCGCCTGTTGGTCGTTCCCTTGGGCCTGCAAACCCCCTATGAGAAGTACCTCGAGAAACTGAGCGATCCACGCTGCCTGGCTGGAGCCGCCGCTCTGTTCCTGATCGGCGCGGGAGTCCTGGGATTGAGAAGACGCAGCCGCCTGGCGGCCTTCGGGCTGTTTTGGTTCTTGGTGGGCCTTCTGCCCACGCTCACCGTCGCGAAAAAGGCGGCGGGAATGGCCGACCGCTATGTGTTTCTCGCGTCCTTCGGGCTCATTCTTGCCGCGATCACGCTGCTCTCGGCGCGAAGCGACGGAGGCCTTCTGCCCGAAGGTCTGCCGGCGACGGCGCGCAAGACGCTGGTCGCACTGGGAGTCGTGTTCTTGGTCGTGTTTGCCGCCGTCGCCTGGCAGCGGGTGCGGACCTGGCACGACACCGAGACGCTGTTTACCGACACCCTTCGCAAGGACCCCGGCAATATCTTCGCCGTGCGGACCTTGGCACGCTACTACTCCGTGACTGTATCAACACCCGAAAGAGCGCTGCCCTACCTCGAGCAATCCATACTGCTCACCAAAGAACGCATCAGCAGGGTCGCCAATCCTTCCGTCGTGCATTTCGAGCAATACAACCTGGCCGAACTTCACAATGCGCTCGGCATTGTCAACCGCGAATCAGGACAGTACGAGAAGGCCGTGGCCCTTCACGAAAGTGCCATTGCGGAGATATCGGGCACTGAGTTGGATGGCAATCGAGCAGCCGACAACTACTTCCAGATGGGTCTCGCCTACGACAAGATGGCGGACTTGCGCAAAAAGACGGGCGACCAGCCGGGATTTGTTGCGGCGCTGGAAAAGGCCTTGTCGTGCTACCAGCAGAGCATCGAGCGCCTACCCATCCTGTCCAACGCCTACCAGAATGCGGGCTTCGCACTGTTTCGCCTGCATCGTCTGCCCGAAGCCGAAAGTATCTTGGAGAAGGCGCTGAAGTTGACGCCCAACAACGTCGAGGTGATTGGGTTGTTGGCGAATTGCTACATACAGACCGGCGAACAAGCGAAAGCGAAAGCGCTGCTGGATGAGGCCATCCAGAAGGCTGGACGCCGGCAAGGGAACGAGCCGCTTATGCGTGAACTGCAACGGCTGACCGCCAAACTCGCCGAAGCCCCGGCGACACCTGAGGGACAATCGTTTGACACCGGTGCTCAACTGGTCGCCCTGCTCGGCCAAAAGAAATACGAAGAGGCGCTGCAGGTCGCATTGTCGTTGCAGAAAATACAGGACTCGCCCGATGCCTCGCTCTTGAACAACATCGGCCTGTGTTACTACAAGCTGGCCCGCTATCCCGAGGCCGAGCGCGCCTACCGGGAAGCTATCAAGCTCCGGCCCGACTACGACACCGCCATGGGCAACCTGTCGCTGGTCTACGCCAAACAAGGCCGCTTGGATTTGGCCATTTCCTACGCCGAGGGCGCCTTGAAGTTGAAGCCTGGCGATCCCAGCGTCAGCCGCCATCTGGAAGAATACTACCGCCAGAAATCCGGCGGCCGTGGTGGCACACGGTAGGCGGACAAGGCTGCCCCTACGGGCCGCCCCCGACCATGGCGGACAACCAGCGCGTGGCTCGCTCACGAAATCCTGCGCCGTGGCCACGGTTGATATGGCGGATGGTCATCTTCGCGTCGACAAAGAACGTCGTGGGCAGCCGATCCTCACCAAATGCGCGCGCCAGCACGCCCTCCCCATCCAACGCAACCACGCTGCCCGCTGGCAATGCATGACCTGCCACGAAGTCTTTCAAGGCCGGCACGTCACCCTCGACCGCGACCAGCATCAGAGCGAAGTGCGCCTTCGTGCTTTCGCGGATGGCCAGGATTTCCGACAGGCTTTCCTTGCACGGTGTGCACCAACTGGCGAAGAACTCGACGACCGTCACCTGCCCGCGCAGGCTCTCGCCGCGCACGCTCTTGCCTGCCAGGGTGCGTGCCTCGAACGCGGGCGCCGGCTCACCCACATGCGGCCGCGCCGCACCGGCCGCAAGCAATGGCAGAAGCAGCAGCGAGATCATGGACCGAGTGTATCGCGCTCTTTGCACAATTGCGGGCCAAACCGTCCGGGGCCAAAGCGACTGGCAAGCGCGGCCAGATCGGCCATAGAGTGGCTTGGTGTTTCTGTGACGAATGCGCGCCATTTGCCTTTTCGGCTGTGTGGCATCGCCATGGGCGTCGCGGTGCTGACCTTGTCGGCGGCGAGCTGCGTTCGCGGCGCGGCTGGCGCGGAGCCCGCGGCGGATGGGGGCGTGGTTGAACCAGGCGTCGCGCGCAGCAACATCCTGCGCTCTGACTACGCTGGATCCGCGAGTTGCCGGACTTGCCACAAAAGCCTGTACGACGACTGGTTGGGCTCGCCCATGCGGCAGATGACCCGCCTGCCTGCGACCGCCAAGATCCGGGCGCCCTTCGACGGACGCACCTGGAGATTCAAGGACGATGAGGCGCGCTTCGAGCGACAGGCTGGCGCACGTTTCGTGCGGATTCGGTCACGGCGCTTCGGTGATCATCTGTACCGGGTCACCCGGGTGATCGGCGGCCGCACCCGTGAGGACTTTGCCGGCGTCGAGGTCACCGGCACGCAACCCAACGCCCGCATCATCGGCGATGCGCACGACGAGGTCATTCTGCCGGCCAGCTACTTCTTCGAGACCGCATCGTTTCGACTCAAGGGCTATTCCGTGATGGTGCGCGAGCGTCCGGGGCTGAGGGCCGGCGCGGTGTGGAACCAGACCTGTGTGCTGTGCCACAACACCGCACCCGCCTTCCTGTCGCTGTGGGGTGCTCTCTTGGGAAAGGCTGCGCCGTCCTACCAAGGCGAGGTGGTGGACGCGCTCTTGCCCGAAAAGCGTCGCTGGGGACTACAAATCACCGATCCCAATGCTGCGCGCGCGGCGGTTGCGGACGAGGTTCATTTTCTCGGCGAGACCAGCGACCTGCCCCGCGACCTGCCCGCGTCGCTGCGCCAGGGGATCACGACCATGAGCCAACGCTTCGGGGCCGAGCAACTTCTGGAAGTTGGCATCGGGTGCGAGGCCTGTCATGGGGGGTGCCGCGAACACGTGCTGCAGCCTCGGGTTTCGACGTCCTACCAGCCGCGCAGTCCATTTCTGCGCGTGCAGTCTGCGCCAAGCGGCGGCCCCATCACTCGCGCCGAGTCGATCAACCGGACCTGCGCGCGCTGCCACCAGGTCTTGTTCTCGCGCTATCCCTTCACCTGGGAAGGCGGTCTTCGTTACAGTGGCTCGCCCGGCGGCAGTTCCACCAATTCGGGCGAGGCACGGGACATGCTGCTGGGCGGGTGCAGCCGTGCCCTGGCGTGCAGCGATTGTCACGATCCCCACCGCGACGACGATCCCGACGATCTGGCTGCACTGGCCACTCCCGCCGGCAACGCCACGTGCACCAAGTGCCATTCCGCCTATGCCAGCCGCCAGGCTGTGCGCGCACACAGCCATCACGATCCAGATGCAGCGGGCGGCGTGTGCATCAACTGCCACATGCCACGCAAGAATCTGGCGCTGACCTATACGTTGGGGCGCTACCACCGGATCGGCTCGCCCACCGAGAGCGTGCGCGTCCTGCGCGATCGACCGCTGGAGTGCGCGCTTTGCCACGCCCGCAAGAGCGCCGAGGAGCTGGTCTCGGAAATGGAGCGCTGGTGGGGCAAGCGTTACGACCGCCCGATCTTGCAAGCGCTCTACGGAGATCTGCAGCAGCCGCCGCTGCTCTCCACCTTGGCTCGGGGCAGGCCTCACGAGCAGGCCGTGGCGATCATCAGTCTGCGCGAACAGAAGGTGCGCGAGGCCTTGCCGCTGGTGGCCCAGCAAATTGCCAATCGGCTGCCCCTGGTTCGCTACCAGGCAAGAAAAGCCATCGACGCCTTTGTCGGCAAGGACTGCGGCATCGACCTGGATCGAACTCTGCGCGACATCATCACCGCCACCGAAAAATGCGTTCCCCAGGCCGCGCCCATCACCCAAAGCGCGCCCGTGCGCGAGACGCCTGCCTCGCACCACGACGATGACTGAGAATGTCCCTATTTCTCCTCGCGCAGCGCAAAGTTCACCTTGAACCGCGGCACCCGCACAGCAACCAGCTTACCGTCGCGTTCACCAGGCGTGAACCGGCATGATTTGATTGCGTCGGAATCATGCCGTCGCAGGCTATCACGACCGTCAGCGCCGAGCGATCACCCTTCGGCGACCCCGGCCTGCGGCGCGGGGCAAGCCTTCCGGAAAGCCAGCAAGAGCAACGCGGGTTGCAGCAGGCGTGGCAGGATCACCAGGGCCAAGGCCCCGCCGATGACCACGATGGCGAGCGGTTTCTGGGTTTCCGAGCCGATGCTGCGCGAAACGGCGGCGGGGAGCAGGCCCAGCATGGCCACCCAGGTGGACATGAGGACCGGACGCAATCGGCGCTCCGCCGCCTGGCGGGCCGCAGATAGCGCTGATTCGCCCCGCGCGCGCAACTGGTGCGCGTAGGTGGCCACCAGCAATCCGTCCTGAATCGAAATTCCGAGAATCGAAATGAAGCCCACAGCCGCCGAGGTGGAGAAATCGGTGCCAGTGAGAAAGAGTGCCACCACGCCTCCGCTGGCAGCCACAGGCGCGCCCAGCAACACGATGAGGGTGTCGCGGGCGTTCTTCACTGAGCCGTAGACCAGGAAGGTGATCATGAGCAGGGTCACTGGGATGATGATCAACAGCCGCGCCGTGGTCTCGCGCAACTGGTTGATCTCGCCACCCCATTCCAGGTGCGTGTCGTAGGGCAGCCTGACGTGAGCGGCGATCTTGGCCTGTGCCTCGGCGATGGTTGACGCCAGGTCACGCCCGCGCACCGAGAACTTCACCGGCACGTAGCGCTGCAGATCTTCGCGGAAGATCACCGACGGACTGTTTTCTTCGACCACGTCAGCCAGCTGCCCGAGCGGCACCTGAGCACCGTCGGGCGCAGCAACCAGAATCGCACGGATGGCGCGCAGGTCGCGTCGGTAGGGCTCGGCCCAACGCACGGTGAGGTCGAAGTGCTTCTCGCCCTCGTAGACCTCGGTGATAGCTAGCCCGCCAATGGCCGCCTGAATGACGGCCGCCACATCCCCGGTGTTCAGGCCATAGCGTCCGGCCGCGGTACGCGAGGGCGTGATGCGAATTGCGGGTTGCCCGAGCGAGCGAAAGATCCCCAGGTCCGCCACGCCCCTGACGTCTTTCATGGCGGCGACGATCTCGCCCGCCTTGTTTTCGTCCACGCGCAGATCCGGCCCCACCACTTTGACCGTGTTCTCACCCTTCACGCCCGACATCGCCTCTTCCACGTTGTCGGAGATGACCTGCGAGAAATTGAACACCACGCCGGGAAAGGCGCGAGCCAGGTCGCGCTGCATGTCGTCGGTGAGCGACGCCTTGGTCACGCCCTTGCGCCATTGCGAGGTGGGGAGAAGGGGCGCCAACAGCTCGATGTTGTGAAAGCCGGACACATCGGTGCCGTCGTCGGGCCGTCCAAGCTGCGAGATCACGCTCTGGACCTCGGGCCGGCTGCGCTTCTCGAAGGGACAGTCGCTGGCATCCTCGCCCGGGCAGCCGAGCACGATGGCGCGAATGTGACCCACATAGCGCGCTGACTTTTCCAGGGAGATTGATGTGGGCAAGGTCGCGCGGATCCAGAAATTGCCCTCCTCCAGTTTCGGCATGAACTCTCGGCCCAGCAGACTGGCCGCGGCCAGCGCCAGCACCACCGGGCCTACGCCGAGCAACACAGCCGTGCGCGGCCGCTGCAAGGCAAAGGAAAAGATCCGCGCATAGAGCCGGTGCACCAGCCGCATGAACCGGGTGTCCTTTTCCTCTTCGTCCTGGGTGGTGGACACGGGCAGAAGTCGCGAAGAAAGCGCAGGGGTCAGGGTCAGCGCGAGGATGATGGCGCCGCCGATGGCAAAGGCATAGGTGTGGGCCATGGGGGCCATAATCACGCCGGCCACGCCCGTCAGAGTGAAGAGCGGCACGAAAGCCACTGCGATGATGAGGGTGGAGGAGAACACCGGCGGCCCGACCTCGCGAGCCGCGCTGGCGATGCGCTCGAAGGCCGCTCCTCCGCGCCGGGCGAAGTTGCGGAAGATGCTCTCCATCATGATCACCGACGAGTCGACCACGATGCCGAAATCGACTGCGCCCAACGAAATCAGGTTGGCCTGGGTGCCGGTCCACACCATGCCGAAAAATGCGAAGAGAAGGGCGAGCGGCAGATTGAGCGCCACCAGGAGCGCCGCGCGCAGCTTGCCCAGGAAGAGCCACAGCACCAACGAGACCAGCACCATGCCGGTGATGAGGTTCTCCATCACGGTATGGGTGGTCAGCTTGACCAAGTCAGCCCGGTCGTAGAGCGTCTCAATGTCCATTCCCGGCGGCAGAATCCGGTTCCGCCGAATGTGGTCCACCCGATCGTGGATGCCTTTGACCGTAGAAAGCGAGTCGCCCCCGTAGCGCATGAGCACGATGCCTTCCACGATGTCCGGCTCGCCATCGCGGCCCACAATGCCCAGCCGGGGAGCCGCACCCGCGCGAACCGTGGCCACGTCGCGCACGCGAAACGGCACGCCCTTTTGCGCGGCGATGGTGATCTGCTCGATGTCCCGGATCGAACCGATGAGCCCGATGCCCCGCACGTCGAAGGACTGCTCGCCCAGGGTGATACGCTGCCCACCCACGTTTTGGTTGGCGTTGGTGATGGCGGATTGCAACTGCGCCAGGCTAACGTTGAGACCGCGCAGACGATAGGGATCCACGTCCACGTGATACTGTTTGGTCAGGCCGCCGAACCCCACCACGTCGATCACGCCTGGCACCTGGCGAAATTGCTTTTCCAGGATCCAGTCCTCGGCGGTCTTGAGATCCGCCGCGGTGTAGTCCTTGCCTACCACCTTGTAGCGATACAGCTCGCCGATGGCACTCCAGGGCGAGAGCTGCGGCTGCACCCCCGCAGGCAGGGTGACGAAGTTGAGCTGATTGAGCACACGCTGTTGTGCCGTGAAGTAGCTGGTGTCCCAGCCGAAGTAATACTTCACATCGGCCAGGCCGAAGAGCGACTGCGAACGCACGTGATCCAGCCCCGGCATGCCCACCAGCCCGGTTTCGAGAGGCAGGGTGACGTAGCGTTCGACCTCCTCGGCGCTCCAGCCTTGCGGCTGCGCGATGACCTCGATCATGGGGGCCACCGGGTTGGGGTACGCCTCGATGTCGAGTTGCATGTACGAGTGAATACCGACACCAACCAGAGCCAGGGCGGCCATGAGCACCAGGAAAGGCGCGCGTACCGCCGCCGAAACCAACTTCTCGATCATGACTACAACTTCACGGAAAGCAGAATGGCGCCCGACACCACGATGCGCTCACCCTGGGCCAGGTTGCGCTGCACCGGCAAGTACTCGCCGCCCAGTTCCTCGTTGACCACCACAGGCCGGCGCTCGAAACGCAGACGACCGTCGGGCGTCTTGCCCAGCTCGACAAAGACCACCGTCTGATCGCCCAGGCGCAGAAGCGCGCTACGCGGGATGGCCGGCGCGACTTGGCGATCTACCGGCAAGGTCACGGTGGCGTACATCTCGGGCTTGAGCGCGCGGTCGAGATTGGCAATCTTGCAACGGACCTTGGAGGTGTGGGTTGCGGGATCCAGCGTGTTCGACACCCAGTCGGCCAGGCCGCGGAAGACGCGCCCCGGATAGGACACCACGCTGGCCAGACACTCGGTTCCCGTCTTCACCCGCCGCAAGTCCATCTCGAAGACCTCGGCCAGCACCCACACGCTATCCAGATCGCCCACGGTGAAGAGTTCGATCTCGGTTCCTCCCGAGTACTGCCCTTGCACCTCGGCGCCGGGGTTCACGTTGCGCGCGATGATCTCGCCGTCGATGGGCGCGCGCAGAGTGTAGGTTTGGTTGGATCCGGAGGAGTTGCCACGCAGGATGCGGGTCTTCTTTCTCGCTCGATCCAGCTCGGCCTTGGCCTTGCCGTGGGTGGCCTGCGCGCCCTCAAAATCGCGCTGCGATCCGGCGCGCAGGTCGAACAATTCCTTCTGCCGATTGGCATCCTTCTCGGCTGCGCCAAAGTCTGCCCGTGCCTTGGCAAGGTCGGAATAGGCTGCCGCCACGTCAGGAGATTCGATGAGCGCCAGCGGGTCGCCCTTCTTCACGCGTTGGCCAGGCTCAGCCAGGATCTTGATCACCCGACCGGTCACCGGAGACAAAACGTGAGCCACGTGCAAGTCGTCGAAGGTCACACGGCCGCTCGCCACCACGACGCCGCCCACCGGCTGCGGTGCGAGCGGTTCAACCACCAGCTTGGCCGCAGCCACTTGTTCTGGCGCCAGCCACACCTCAGTTGTCGGGGATGCGGCCATTGCTGTGACAGCAACCTGCCTGTGACAGCCGGGCGCGACGACCGCGACGATCACAAGCGCGGCAACCAGACAGGCGCAGACATAGCTTCCTCGTGAGATCACGGGCACAGGACACACTCCTCATGCACGAGCCGTGCGGGACTCGTTGCACCTCTGTTCAGAGCAAGATGTGGGCCGACGCGCCCGCGGACCACCTAGTACGACACACCAGCCCCCACAGAATAGGGAGCTAAGCACCGCCACACCCGCTGGCCCCAATGTCCATGCCCGCCCGCCATGCGTGGCAGAAGTGCACAGGTGGGACAAAACTAACCACGGCGCGCGGGCCGGCCAGGGCCGCCGGTCCGGCCTCGCAGGCCTACTCCTTGAGCTTGCGGTAGAGCGTGCGCCGGTTGATTCCCAGGCTGCGCGCGGCGCCGGCCTTGTTGCCCCCGTGCTCCTCCAAGACTCGTCGCACGTACGCGCGCTCGATCTCTTCCAGCGGGACCTTGCCATCGGCAGCTTGTGCCAGCAGTGCTCCCACGCCATCGTCCTTGGGGATGTCGAAGTCCTCCGGAACCAGGGTATCGTGGTCCGCAAGCACCACCGCGCGCTCGATGACGTTCGCCAATTCGCGCGCGTTGCCGGGCCACTTGTACGCCAACAACCGCCGCATCGCCGCTGCTGATACTCCGACGAAGGACCGCCCCTGTCGCTCGCATGCGCGATTCAAGAATAGGTCTACCAAAGGCACGATGTCCTCCCTGCGCTCACGCAAGGGTGGAACCTCGATGCGGATGACGTTCAGCCGGTAGTACAGGTCCTGCCTGAAGTGCCCCTCCGCGAGCAAGGCCTCAAGCGAACGATTGGTCGCGGCGATGAGCCTGGCCTTGATGGGAACATCGGCGGTGCTCCCCAGCGGACGCACGCATCCACTCTCGAGTACGTGGAGAAGCTTCGCTTGCGCCTCCAGGGGAATCTCGCCGACCTCGTCGAGGAAGAGCGTACCGTCTCCCGCCGCCGCAAAGGCACCGGCCCTATCCTCCTTGGCATCGGTATAGGCCCCGCGCCGCACCCCGAACAGCTCGCTCTCCACCAGGGTGGGCGGCAGCGATGCGCAGTTCAAGTGGTAAAAGGGCCGCTCCCGTCTCGCGCCCGAATCGTGAATCAGCCTGGCGACCACGCCCTTTCCCGTGCCGGTCTCACCCGTGATGAGCGTGATGGAGTCAGTGCCCGCGGCCTTCTGCGCGGTCTCCAGCACCCTGTGCATCGCGGGACTGCCGGCGACCATCTGCTCCGGGGCCTCTAGCGACGACGTCTTTCTCACGCGAACGATCTCCCGCCGAATCTGACGGTTGTGGAAGGCACGTTCGATGGCGGCGACCAGAGCCTCGATCTTGAACGGCTTGGCAATGAAGTCGCAAGCCCCTGATTGCACCGTCGAGACGGCGAGATCGATGCTCCCAAACGCGGTGATCAGCAGGACCAGCTGACTGGGCTTCTCAGCGAGGATCGCCGCCAGCAGCTCGGTGCCGCGCATCTGAGGCATCTCCACGTCGGTGATCACCAGATCGAACGCCTCACTCTTGATCCGAAGCAGCGCTTCCTTGGGTGAAGTCAAACCCGACACCTCGAATCCCCTCTCGGTCAGGCTCTCACACAAGAAATCCACGACGCCAGCGTCGTCATCCAGAACCAGCAGCTTCTTCTTCGATTGCCCCGTCATGCGACCACGCCCTGGGCGCGCGCAGCGCCCATAACCGGGAAGTAGACCGTAAATCGCGTGCCAGCGTTCTTTTCGGATGAGACCGCAATGGCACCGCCGTGCTCGTCGACAATCGACTTGACTACAGCCAGTCCCAAACCCGCGCCCCCGGCTTCTGCCCAGGTAGTGAAGAACGGTTCAAATATGTGGCCAATCAATTCGTCGGGGATACCACACCCGGTATCGTCCACCACCAGTGACACCGATGGGTTTTCGTGCAAACCATCACCCGTCTTGAACGAAGAGGCCGCCAGGGTCAGCCGGACCCGACCGCCCCGCGGCGTGGCCCGAAAGGCGTTGCTCAGCAAATTCAGCGTCACCTGCTGGACCTGGTCGACATCGGCCACCACCTTCAAGGGCAGACTCGGACGCTCGAATTCCAGTCGTATCGCTCGCCGCCGGGCCTCATGTTCAAGCAGGTCGACAATGGGGGCCACCGTCGCGCCCGCATCCATCTCACCCCACTGCGCCGGCTTGCGGCGCGCGACGGACAGAAGTTGCTCGACTATCTTCGCAATCCTATCCGATTGCTCCTCGAAGACCTGGGCCACCCGGCGAATCTCCGGGGGGAGATCCGCACGGCTCGCCAGAGCGCGGGCGCGCCCGTTCAATATCTGCAGGGGCGAACCAATTTCGTGGGCCAGCCCGGCCGAGAGCTGCCCCAAGGTTGCCAGCCTGTCCACGCGACGCAGGCCCGCCTCCAGCGCCTCCCGCGATTCGGTGGCTTCGATCAAGCGACGCTGGGCGCTCTCAAGCTCGCGCACCATGGAATTGAACTGGGCGGTCAGACGGCCCACCTCGTCGGTCCGTTGCACGAACACGTTGGCCGTCAGGTTGCCGGCACGCACGTCCTCCATGGCCATCATCAGCCTGCTGAGCGGTCGGCCGACATAGAGATGCACCAGAAACCAACCCACGCCCGCGACTCCGGCGATGAGGGTCAAGATGGAAAGGACGGTCGAGATCGTCTCTGACCGCAGGTCGGCTCGCAGCACATCCAGCGGACGCACCACGGCCATACTGCCCAAATTCGTGCCGTCGTCGTCGCGCAGGGGAAAGACACCGACCAGGTGGGAAGCGTCTCCGCTTCCCTGGATGCGGACGACAGGCTCGCCGGAGGAATTCACCGCCTGGATGGCGTCCTGAACCAGAGCCGCGGAGCCGGGACTGCCGAATGGGTTGGGCGAAAGCCGGCCCGCTGGATCGAAAACCAAGACGTCGATGGACGAATCCTTGAGTTTGAGGGACCCGAGAATCTCATGGATGTCGGCGACCTGCTGGTCGCGCAAGGCATTCTCGATGGCCACTTTCAGCGCGGTGCCGAGAACCTTCATGTCGTGCTTGGCGACGTCCGTCAGATCCTTCTTCTCCTTGCGCAACTCGCGCAGACCATAGGCTCCCAGGATGATCGCGCTCGCGATCGCCAGGCCGAGCACCACTTTGCTAGGAATGCGCACCGGTCAAGCCTGGCAGAGATGCGCGACTGGATCAACGATACGCGGCGGGATTCGGAGTCGCGATTCCCCTACTCTGCCTCGGCCAGCGCGAAGTGGACCTTGAACCTGGACACCCGCACCGGCACGCGTTTGCCGTCTTTTTCGCCGGGCGTGAACCGGCATGCTTTGGCTGCGCGCACTGCCGCCTCGTTCAATCCTTGGCCAAGCCCTTGCACAATCTTGATGTCGCGAACCCAACCATCTTCGCCCACCACGAAATCCAGGATCACCGTGCCCTCCAGTCCAGCCTGCTTCGCCTCCTCGGTGTACTTGCCGGTGCACTGGCCCACGGGCAAGGGCATCTTGGTCACTTCGTAGGCCTGCGCGGGCGCGGCCAGCGGTTTCACCTGGGCCGCAGCAACTTTCGCGTGCGTTGGCTTTGTCTGCAGGGTGTTGCCCACGGGCATCGCTGGTCCCATGCCGGCCGATGAAGTCGATTCCATGGAAATCCCGAACACCGGGGTGGTGGTGGTGTCGGTGCCGGTGGCTGGGCGCTCCGTGGGTGGCAGAGGCTTGGGCAGATTCTCGCGCCGGGGAGCCTCCGACATGGCCCGACGCCGCTGGGGCGGCTGGTGAGCGGGTTGCGTCTGCGGCTCGGGCGTGGCTTCGGGTTCGGCTGGCTTCTCAGGCTCGGGGGGCGGCGCCCTCAACACCACCTGCACCACCACGGGTCGCGCCGCCTCGGCTTGCGGTGGCAGATGGATCGCGCCCCGTATGAGCAGCAGGTGGCCAAGCAGGGCCACCACCGCGCAAACCAGCAAGCGAGTCGGGTAGTTCATTCCTCCAGTACCGGAGCCAAAAGCCCCGTGGGATCGATCTGGATGGCAAACGACGTCACGCCCAACGACTTGACCAGGTCGAGCACCCACACCACGCGGCCATGCGACACGTTCTTGTCACCGGCGACGATCACCTGGGTCTTGGGATCCTTGGCCACCGAAGCCTGGATCGCGGCGCGCAGAACCTCGGGCGACGCTGGCGTTCCGTTGAGAAACATGCGGCCCTCGCGGGTCAAGGTCACGGCCAACGTGGTCGGGTTGGCGGACGAGGCCTGCGCAGCCTTGGGCAGTTGCACCTCGATGACCTGCCGGGCGATGAGGTGAGCCGTGAGCATGAAGATGATCAGCAGCACCAACATGATGTCCACCAACGGCGTGACGTTGATGTCCGTGATGAGGCCGCGGCGACGGACGCTGGCCATCACTTCTCCTCTTTTGCACCGGTTTCGGTCGCGTGCTCGGCCTTCACGTGGGCCAGGATGCGGTGGCCGAGCGTGCCTGCCGACGCCAGCGCGGTCTCCACGTGGCGCATGAGCACGTTGTAGGTGGCGACCGCGGGAATGGCGACCAGCAGACCCACCGCGGTGGCGACCAGCGCCTCGGCGATGCCAGCCATTACGGCCTGCGTGCCCAGGGCCGCGTTGCTGCGGGCCAGGTCGTGGAAGGCGCGCACGATGCCGAGTACCGTGCCGAACAGCCCGATGAAGGGCGCGTTGCTGCCCAGGGTGCCGAGATAGGCCAGCCCTCGCTCGTAGCGAATGCGCTGGGATTCAAGCACCGCCGCCACCTGCTCCTCGACGGCCGCCGCGCCTTCGCTCAAGTGGTCGAGGCACGCCCGCGCCACGGCCGCGTCCAGCGAGCGCACGTCCCCCAGCGCCTTGAGCGCGGCCTTCGCGCCCGAGGTGCGTAGCGCTTCCAGCATCTCGGCGATCTGCCGACGGGGTCGCCGCTCGCGCAGGAAGAACCACAAGCGCTCGAGCACCACGGCCGCGGCCGCGATGCTGAGAATAATGAGTAGCCACAGCACCCAACGCGAACCGGCGCGCAGCATGAGGTCGAGCGCTTGAGCATCAATGGTCTGTTCGGTGTGCATAGGATCTCCTTAGAATCGGGCGCGCAGGCCCACTGTGGGCAAGACGTAGCGGATGTTCACGCCCGGCGTGACTTCTTCGGGCAGCAAGGCAGCGTTCATGATGTCGACGTAGAAATCCAACAGCCAGCCCTTGTACACCGCGCGCTTGTCCACGCGAATGTCAACGCGGTCGTAGCCATTGGTTCGTGCCGTGTTGTAGCCGTAGGTGGTCGTGGCGGGCTTGCCACTCTGGTATTGCAGGCGCACGCCCACGTCCCAGTTGCGGGGCAGCCGCAAACCGCCCACAAGATTGATGAGGTGAGTCCGGTCGAAGTCGTACGGCGCCCAGGCGCCGTTCTGATATCGCTCCGAGCGCGACAAAGTGTATGACAGCCAGCCATACAGGCCGTCCTTGGCCTGGCGCCGGATGAGCGTCTCCAGGCCGTAGGCGCGGCCGGTGTGGGGCTCGACCAGCCGGTTCAGCACGTCCTGGGCTGTGGTCTGCCCAGACGCCGTAGTGGTGGGAATCAGAGTGGTGTTGCCGACAATGTTGAGATCCTGCGAGTTGACCGTCAAGTCGAAGATGGTCGGGTCCATGTATGCGAAGTAACCCTCGACAGTGGCGCTGAAGTGCTGGGACAGAGGGATCTCGGCGCCCAAGCTGGTCTGGATCGACTGCTGCAAGCCGTACTTGAGTGGCATAGTGTCGAGTCCCGGCAGCGGCAGCACGAAGCGCGGCGGCTGGTGATACAGCCCCACAGCGGCCTTGAGCCAGACGGCGCTGTCGTCGCTGTCAGCCGGCACGCCGGCCAGATCGCGCGTGGTCAACTTGTAGCGCATAGTCAGGCGCGGATCGGCCCCGGACTTGGTGGTGGTCTTGTCGTAGTACACGTCGGTGCGCACCCCGGGTCGGATCAACCAGCGCGAGGTGGGTCGCCACAGTACCTCGGCCAGCGCCGATCCCTGGTAGAGCGCATGCAGATCCTGGGTGAAGGTGCTGAGCGAAAAGTTGTTGCCGCCTATCGTTGAAGAGGGCGCGCCCTGAACGTAGTCGTGGAAACTGCCCTCCACGCCCCACACCAGGGTCAGCCGCTCGCCCGCCTTGTAGTGCCAGCGCAGCGAGGGCTCGGCCACCCAGGTCTCCACGTTGCTGCCGGAGCTGTCGGTGTGGTCGTATCCCAACACCAGGCGGTACAGGCCATCGAACCCGCCGCTACCGTGGTAGGCGCGCAGGTCGGCGCGGTGAAAGTCCAGGACCAGCGCGGGCGCCAGCGGCGGATTGGAACTGCCCGCCGGGGCATTGGGCGCGGGCGTGTCGAGCTCGTCTCCGGCACCGAAGAACGACACCGTCCAGCCATTGCGCGGATTGCCGCCATCCAGGCGAAGCTGATAATCCCAGTAGGACAGCGAGAGCTGGCTGGTTGCCAGGCTCAATATCAAGCCAGGATAACCATAGCGACCGGCAGCGGTGAGTGTCGCGCCCAGGAACGGGATGGGCTGGCGGACCAGGCCGCCCGCCTGCAACAGATTCGCATCCAGGTCGATGAGGTGCTCGTCGGATCGCGCCCGATGGGTGCGGCCGTCGACGATGCCGCCGGTGTAGCCGCCGTAAATCACCGGCGCGCCGCCCGGGTAGAACTGGATCTCATCGATGAACTCGGGATGGATCACGCTGGACCCAATCAGCAGGTGGTAGAGCAGTGGCACGCGCGTGCCGTCGAGCAAGAAGCCGGTGGAATTGGGGCTGGCCCCACGGACCACCGGGAACGGGATCAGGGCCGCGATGGAAGCGGTACCCGGCAGCGCCTGGATGACCCGGAAGGGATCGCCGAAAGTGCCCGGGATCTCCTTGATCTCGGCGCCGCGCAGAGTGATGCGCGACACTTCCTCGCGGTGTTGCTCCCCGACGATGACAATTTCGTAGGGATCGTAGCTCTCGCGCTCGATGTAGTAGCTGACCGCGAGTTCCTGTTGCGGGGCCAACAACTCTTGCTGCAAGAACGCAATGTAGCCTGCGGCGTGTACCGTGATGCGCGCGGCCCCTGACGGCACCGGCAGCCGGAAGTGGCCTTTGGCGTCGCTCTCCGCGGTGTAGTGGCGCCCGTCGATCAGCGCGGCCACTGTGGCGCCAGCCACGGGCAGGCGCGTTCCCATCTCGAGAAGCCGACCACGCAACGCCGAGTTGAGAGCTGGCCCTGCATCGACCGTCGGTTCAGGCGGCGGCGGGGGCGGCTGAAAGGTGTGCGTGAAGGCTATCTCGACCGGCACGGGCTGGCCGCCATAGCGCGCTGGCTGGAAAGTGAATGCCCGGGCTGCATTCACCACGGCGTCGTCGAAGATCGGCAGGGAATGGCTGAGCAGCTCGACCTTGGCAACCGTGCCGTCCGCTGCGACTGAGATCTTGACCCGCACCACGATGGGCTGATCGTGTGGCGGGGCACCAGCCGGATAGGGCACCTTGGTCGGCACCAGCGGCAAGGGCGGCTCCAGTTCGGCGGGCGCGGCGGGCGCACCCGTCTCGGAAACACCGGCGTCCGGACTCTGGGCACGGGCCGTCCCCAGCGGCCACGCAACCACCAGCGCCAGCAGCGCCGCAAGTCTCATCGCCACAGGATCACCCAGGCGAGTGAGGTACCGAAATGCGCCCACCACTGGCGGCGAACGATGGGAGTTGCGGTGTCGGGGTCCAAGTTGCCGGTGTCATCCACGCAGCCGGTCCACTGGCCGTCGGTCTCCAGCGCCAATCCCGTCGAGGATCGTGGCCCCAGCACGACCAGCCATTCTGCGCGCAACAGGCCGGTGACGCCCACGCCGTCGCAAGATTGCAGGGGCGAACGTGCATCAGGGAAGGTGTAGGAGGAATCGAGGGTGTCGCCTAGGGGCTTGGGATCGGGCCGGTTGGAGATGGGCCCGACCAGGCCGCCAAAGCCGATGCCCACTCCGAGGTTGAGGTGCTCGCTCGCGTGCCAGGTGGGCTCAATGGTGCCGGCGTAGCGCAAACCGCGCGTGCCGGCGGTTCCGGTGGCGTACAGGTACTGAAATGAACCCATCAGTGACCAGCGCTCGTCGAGACGAATGCCGGCGCGAATGGTCGGTCCGATGAGCTGGGCATTCGGGGGACCATTGATGCCGAACAAGCGGCCGTAGGCCAAGCCCAGGCCGAAGCGAAAGCCGGGCTTCTTCCACACAGCACGGTCGCTATCGGTAGGCAGCGACAGGCGCGGCGGACCGTCATCGTCGACTGCGGGCTGAATCGGTGGCGCCGGGACACTGGCCGGTGGCAGCGCCGTCGGAGCGGGCGACTCGGCTCGCAAGGAACCTGCCGCCAGCGCATTCGCCGCCAGCGCAGACGCGAACAATATCTGCCGCAGCTTCATGGTGTGGTTGGACAGGGCCACCACGAGGGTGGCTTGGCCGTAACATCCCAGTCAGGGGTCGAACAACTCGGATCGTTGTCGCAGCCCCGCAGGGTGTAATGGTTGACACTCTGACAACCAGCGCCGGGCGCGCTGGCGAAAACGAGTTGGCTCCCAGTCGGAACCCCGGCGTCGTCGCCAGAAAGTCTAGGAAAACCGACGCAGGCCCATGTGGCGCCGCTCAAGTCGGGAGTGGGAGTAGGGGCGGTGGCAGGCGGCTCGCGATAGAAAGTCATGCCGCTTGCATCGTTGACGGTGCATGCAACTTCCGAGAGCCGAGTCGTCGGCGACTGCAAGGGGATGGTGACGAGCGCTTGAGCGAGCGTGGCCAAGCCACAGGTCGTCGGATCTTCGGTCGGCAGCTTCCCCTGAAGCACAGCGAGCAGAGCATCGGACTGCGAGAATCCTCCCGCCGACAGGATGGAAAAACTGGGCGGGGGCGGATCGCAGCCGTTGCGCGGGTAGAAGGCGACGCTGGTGTCGAATCCGCCTTCCCGATAGGCCACGCGCTGGTCAGGCAGGGTCATGGAGATGAAACTGGCGCCGTACACGATGTCCCATGTCGCCGGCGCGCCCGCATCCTCCACGAGATCTGGCTGACCGTGATGCCGGTGCTGCGGCGGATGGTGAAAGTCGAGCGCGCCGTTGCCGTTGCGGTCGTCGTAGACGATCAAGCTGGCGTAGGCGACGCGCGCGCTGAGATCGCCCACCATCACATCAGCGGCAGGCACATTGATGAGAGAAATGGTGGAGGGCACTCCCGGCGTGATGGGGACGTCAGCATCGGCGCGGTTGGGCACGAAGCGGAAGCTATCGGGACAGCCTGCCGCAATGACCGCCGCCGCAGCTGGCGATTCCGGCGGCAGCACGCAGAACGGTTCAGGCAGCCATTGCGCGCCCCACACCAGAGCGACACGCAACTGCGGGGTTTGCCCGACGGTGTCCGCCCGTTGCACCGACGTGATGTCACCCGTGACCTGAAGATTTATCTGCGCGAGCGGCGGGCCGGAAGTGTTGAGGCCGACCAGCTTGCCACAGCCAGGAAAGCCAAGACCGGCAAGAACGGCGATCACCAAGTTCTTGTTCAGTGTTGCCATGTGACCCCCAATCCGCTGGTCCAGCCTGTGCGCACCCCGCCGTGCAGCCCGTGCAGTGTGGGCCCGCCGCTGACGCTCATGCCCCAGGAATTCCAGACACGAAGGACCACGATGCCTTCGAAATCAGCCGCTGGCAGCATGGCCCAGCTCGTGATCTCTTGCTGACTAGGGGGAAGCCCGGCCCGCGCGCCCTGGACCAGCGTGCGATCTTCGTAAACCAGCGTCCCGCCCAAACCCACGCGCAGCCCGAACAAACCCCGCCCCACTGCGTGCTGGACCTGGCCGCACAGGCGCAAGCGGATTTCCTCGTTTGTCACGGAGTAAGTCGGCGCCGGCGAGTACTCGGTTGCGGTCGACCACGAGGCGCGCGCGCCCCAGGCCAGCCAGCCCCCACGGGTCGCGGCGCGCATGAACGTCGCGCCCACGCCCGCGGACATTCCCGTAACCAGGGCCGCCGGATAGGCCAGCACCAGGCCAGCATCGAGGGTGTTCTTCGGCGGTGCCAAAGCCTCTGCGCCGGATTGCGCGCGGGCGCTCGCGGCGCCAGCGAGCAGCAACGCCAACGTCGCGACAGATGCGATCCGTGGCGCCGACGGCAGGTGGACGCGATCTTGTAAGTGCGACTGGTTCACGGCGCGCCGATGAAACTTACTCCGACATTTCCAGGGGTGCCACGTCCATTCGGCGACCGACTCGCGGCTCGGAACCGGACCGTGATGGTGAGTTGCCACCGGCTATTGTTCGATCATCTGGCGCACAGAGGCGCTGTCCACTGGCGCACTCCAGTCCCAACCGCGACAGGGAACGCCGGGCATTTCTGCTCCCAGTTTTTCCACAAACGCCTTGAGCGCACCTTCAGAATTCTCTCCCGAGTACGTCATGGTCACTTCGCTGACAGTGTGATGAAGACCGACGGAGAAAAACGACGCAGACACTTCCCAGAGGTTTCGCTCCGGCTTGCGGCGCTCGTCGGAAGCCGGCGGCGGTCTTCGGCCCCCGAACCCGCCCCGTCCCATTCCGCCTCCGCGCCCCATTCCTCGCCCGCCACCTGGTCCACTTCCGGCTCCACCGTAGTTGCCCTGCCCTGCTGACGATGAAGCGTTTGCGGGTTTCTTCGCCGCACCTGCGTCTGCCGACGGGCGCGCAGGCTGCCCCGTCATACTGATGACCATAATGGTGTCGCCTTTGGCCCGCGCGGCGAAGCGATCGACCAGCTCATCCGAGACGCCGTTCTCTTTGGCGTAGTCGTCGACCGCGGAGGTCAGCTCCGCGTTCGCACTGACCAGATCGTCCGTGTAGGCGGCCTCGCACGCCGTCTGGCTGAAAGGCAGCGAAAGCGTGGCAGCGAACTCTGTCCACGATCCCGTGCTCATCCGGCCATTTCTGAAGATGCCGAACACCGACACACTTTCAATCTTGGGGAAATCGGCAGCGCGGTTGACGTTGAATTGTGGCTGGTTTTGATCGGACGTCGCGCAGGCCGCCGCCACACAGATCGCGAACGGGCTCCAGAAAACGCCGCGGGTAGCTCGGACGCCATCAGCACAAAGACTCCTCCTCTGGCGTGGCATCTGGTTCATGGGTGACGTTCTCGTGTTCCCTTGTGGCCGGGCGCACGATAATACCGCCCGCCTGGTTCGGGCGTGTTGCCGGCAGGTAAAGCTATGTAAAGCGGCTGCAATGTCTGCTATATAGAGAAGTTGACCATGTTCCTGACCCTCCTCATCGGAGCTATGACGGTCGGCTCGCTGCATGCTTTGGCCCCAGACCACTGGGTGCCATTTGCCGCCGTGGCGCGCGGCCGGTCCTGGTCAGCCGGGCGCACCGCACGTGTGACCTTCCTGTGCGGGTTCGGCCACGTCAGTGTGTCCGCCTTGCTCGGGGTGCTGGCCCTCTTCGTCGGGCTCGAGGTGATGAAGAGCTTCGGTAGCAGCATGGGTGGAGTGGCGGGTATCCTGCTGGTGGGCTTCGGCCTGGCCTACGGGGTGTGGGGACTGCGTCGCGCCGCCGGCCAGAAGATGCACGGGCACCACCATCACCACTACGACCACGTTCACGATCCTTCACGCGCGTCGGTGTGGGGACTGTTCCTGCTCTCCTGCATCGACCCGTGCATCGCGGTGGTTCCCATCCTGTTCGCCGCGGCTCCGCTGGGCGCGCCGTCGGCTGTGGTCGTGGTGGTGGCCTACGAGGCCGCCACCTTGCTCACCATGGTCGCCCTGGTTCTGCTGGCACGGGCCGGCGCCACGCGCCTGCGCTGGCACTTCCTCGAGCACTACGCCGACGGCGCCGCCGGCGCGCTGATCGCCGTGGTGGGTGGGGTGCTGCTGGTTCTGGGAATGTAGCGGGCTGGCCGCAGTCCCTCATGACGCCAGCTTTTCACTGTCAGGCGGTGATTGTATCGCTACGGTGAAAACCGGGATTGACCAGCCGTGCTCCAGCAGCCGGCGGTGAAGATCCGTAGCGTTGGTCCCTGGAAAATCGTCCTCCGCCAGCACCAAATCGTTGCCGAAATCGTGCGGAATTGGCAGCTGCTCCATCAACGCCAAGAGCGCCCGGCTGTTGCTGGCGGCGATCACGTCGCACCCTTCGCCTTCATATGCGGCAACCAGCTCTTCGCGCAGCCCTGCATCAGACACTTCGATGAACACCCGATCGGTGTTCACGGCCAGGAGTGTTCGTTCTATCCATCCCAGCGGCTGACCTGTCTTGTCAACGGCCACGGGGAGCACGCGCGTCTCAGCTTCGGGCAACCGCCATGAGGAGAGGCTTGCAGTCTCGGAGTATTCGGTCTTCATGGGAAGCCTCCTTTCGGGGCACAACTCAAGGATCTAGCAATCGCGGTGCCAGACTCGAACCAGCCAGCGGCAAGGCGATCCCTTCCTGGTGGCGCATGCTTCGAGCGCGAACCGCAACGCCCCCGCGACAGTCTGTCGCGGCCAACCCTGAGCCTGCGGCACAGAGTCGCTGGGCCACGGGTGAAACTCCCCGCCTGACGAGAAAAGGCGGTCTCCCGGTCGTGGCATAGCCGATGCAGCGTCTCACTCCAATACCGACCACATGAGGTGTCACATGATGGATGCTTCCGACAAACGCGAGTTCACCTTGGGAGAGTTGGCGCATGCGGCACAAGAGCAGGTGCCCATCTCGCGGATTGTCATCGCTGACGACGATCCCGACAGTCTGGAGCTGCTAAAGATGGCCCTCGCGAACCCCCAGATAGAAATCTGCGAGGCGGCCAACGGCGCAGAATTGGTGGATCTCCTGGCCGAGGGCGGTTCGTTCGATCTGGTGGTAACCGACGTTCTCATGCCCTGGATGGAAGGACTTCAAGTATTGCTCTCGGCGCGAGCAGCCGAGATTCATACCCCCGTCCTGGTGATTTCCGGGCTCACGCGGCCCGATCTTCAATCCAAAGTTGATCGCCTCGGAAACGCGAAGCTGTTGCGCAAGCCCTTCGGAATCCCCGAATTGCGTGCAGCAGTGGCCGACCTGATGGCCAGGCAACAGTTCGCATGACACACCCCAATTGTTGCTAGCGTTCCTTGTCGTCTTCTCCCGCCTCACGCGAGGCCAGCCGCTGAATGGTGCGGCGATCGATGCCAAGAATGCTGGCCGCCAAGGTCTTGTTTTGACCGGTGTGCTCAAGAACTCTCTCGATGTAGCGACGCTGCAGCTCCTCAAGTGTGGGCCAATCGCTATGGATGGCAGATGGGTTGCCCAATGCAACGTCCCCAGTGAGTGCGGGCAGATCACCGGGCAGGATCACCCCGCGCTGGGACATGGCCACCGCGCGCGCCAGCGCGTTCTCCAATTCCCTGACGTTGCCCGGCCACGGGTAGTTGCGAATCCGGTACATGGCCTCTTCACTGATGTGCGGCTCCGCGCGACCGAGGATGGCGGCGTGCCGAGCGGCAAGGTGCAACGTCAGGGCGACGATGTCGTCGCCGCGCTCGCGCAGCGACGGCACCCGCAACGAAACCACGTTGAGCCGGTAGGCCAGATCCTTGCGCATGCGTCCCGCGGTCACCTCAGCGCCCAGATTGCGGTTGGTGGCCGAGATCACGCGAACGTTCACCTTGAGGACCGCAGAGCCGCCCACCCGCCGCACCTCGCCTTCCTGCAGAACCCGCAGCAGCTCGCCCTGCATCTTGCTCGGGACGTCCCCGACCTCATCCAGAAAAATGGTGCCCCCCTCGGCGGTTTCGAACAATCCCTTGTGGGAAGCACTGGCACCTGTGAAGGCGCCGCGCTCGTGACCGAACAGCTCGCTTTCGAGAATCCCCTCGGCCAGCGAGGCGCAGCTAAACGCGACAAAGGGATGCTCGGCACGGCGGCTGCGCTCGTGGATAGTCCGCGCGACCAGCTCCTTGCCCGAGCCGCTCTCGCCCGTGATGAGAACCGTGGCTTCGGTGGGCGCGACCTGGGCAATCTGCTTGTAGAGTTCGAGCATGGCAGCGCTGGTGCCCACCAGCAGCTTGCGCCCGGCGATGGCGGAACGCAGCGACCGATTCTCCGCAGCCAGCCGTCTTCGCTCCATCGCGCCGGCTACCGTCGCACGCAGCGCGACCACATCCACCGGCTTGGCCAGGTAGTCGGCCGCTCCGCTGGCGATGGCGTCCATCGCGGCACCGGGCTCGGCATAGGCGGTAATGAGAATGACGGGCGTGTCAGGAAACTGCTTGGTGACCGCGGCCAGCACCTCCAGGCCGCTGGCGCGGGCCATCTGCACGTCACTCAACACCAGATCGAACGGGCCTTGGGCCAGTTGGTCAAGCGCCTCGCGACCGTCGGTCACGGTCACGACTTCGTAGTTCTCACGTCGAAGCACGGTGGCCAGAAGCTCAAGCGTCAGGTCATCGTCCTCGGCAATGAGGATCCTGCCGTGCGAAGCCACGCCGGTAAGACTATCATGGAGGTTCAATGATACCGACCTGGTTTCGCAGGAACGGCTCTGTGAACAACGAAAATCCCAGGACCGTGCTGCTGTCCCGCTGGCCAGTCTTGGTCGCGCTCGGCCTCGTGACGCTGCTCATTATCGGAATGCTTGGGCTCGACCTGGTCTTCGAGCAGCAGGAGGCGCGCAGAACCACCGACATCGTTGAGAACTCGCAACGCTCGATTACCCTGCTGAACAACATCCGAGATCACGCCGAACATCTGGCCGCGACGAACAGCGAGCCCGAGATCGAACAGCTTGCCAGGGCGGTCGATGAGGATGCTCGTGAGTATGATCCCCTGGCGACCTACCAGGGAGAGCGCGAGGAGTGGACGCACCTTCAGGGTTTGCTTCGCGAACTATCCGGGAACCCCAGGAACCGGCGGCGAGCCGCCTCCGTCGTGGAAGGTGAGATCGGCAAGTCCATCGACAAGCTCCTCTCGATCAACTCCCTGGAAGGAAGCAGCAACGTGGCCGCCATCCGCGCCGCCAACCGCCAGGCCGTGTGGAGCGACGCCGTGGTGGGCGGGATCGTGATCGCCATCGCGCTGGCCATCTCGCTCTGGTTGCTTCGCGTGCTCGGGCGCCAGCGCCGGCTGATCGTTGAACGCGTGCGTTTCCTCAACGAAAAGAACAGCGAGTTGGAGGCCTTTGCCGGGCGCGCCGCCCACGACCTGCGCAGCCCGATGAATCCCATCCGCGGATATACGGACCTCATCCTCGAATCTCCCGGATTGCCAGCGGACGTCACGGCGATGGCCCAGCGGATTCGCCGAGCGGTCGACCGCATGACCAGCGTGGTCGACAATATGCTGGCGCTTTCGGTTTCTGGGCGGCCACCCGTGGGACAGTCATCGTCCGCCTTGGTGGTCGAGCGGCTGGTCGAGGAAATGGGAGCGGAACTGCAAGGGGTCGACCTGGCGATCAAGCTGCGCGCCGGTCGGGTGGCCTGCACCGAGGAAGTCCTCGCCCAGATTCTGCGCAACCTGATTGGCAACGCCACCAAATTCCGCGCACACGACCGACCCTTGCGCATCACCTTCGAAACCCGAGACGTCGGGCCGATGGTCGAGATCGCCATCGAGGACAACGGCCTGGGGATGGATGCCGAAAGCGCCCAGCACGCGTTCGAGCCATTTTATCGAGGCCAGATGGACCGCGAACTCCCGGGGCATGGCTTGGGCCTGGCCATCGTGGACCGCACCACCCGAGCGCTGGGCGGAACCTGCGAACTATCGTCGGTCCTGGATCACAGCACCCGCATCGTTGTCCGGCTTCCTCGGGCGTGAATCATTGTCCACAATATGGTTTCACCTCTCTCCGGCCAGGGTTCTGGATTGAGCGGAGTGAAGACGGCTGCGATTCGCTGGCTCGGGCATGGGCGTAGCTTCAACGTCGCTGGTTCCACTGCGGTGGAGGTGCCGGTGCCGCACGCAATCTTTTCCGTCCTGCTTGGCCGCGTAGACCAGTTTGTCGGCCTGCTGGATCAGTCGATCCAGCGATGTCCGCGGCCCGTCGATGGTTATGGCGCCGATGCTGAAGCTCGCCGGCCAACGGCCCTGCACGGCGCTGCGGAGAGCACCCATGAGCTTGTCGAGGACCATCTCCGCGGCCTTGTCGCCAGCCTCCGGCAATAGCAGCACGAACTCATCACCACCGTAGCGCGCGACGACGTCGAAAGCGCGCAAATTGCGCGCCAGCGTCTCCGCCACCGCCACCAGCAAGCGGTCGCCATCCTCATGGCCACCCTCGTCGTTGACCTTCTTGAAGTCGTCGATGTCCAGATAGGCAAGCGAAAGCGACCGGTGATAGCGCTCGGCGCGGGCCACCTCGCTCTCAGCCGTCTCGACAAAGGCCCTTCGGTTCAAGATCCCGGTCAGCGGATCCGTCCTGGCCAGAATGGCCCAATGCTCTGTGGTCGACCGCAGCCGCGACAGAATCAAGGCGACCACGATGAAGAAGCCCAGTTCCACAACACCGTTCCAGTAGGGAATGAGTGGGTGCGAGAAATGGTGGGTGGTCAACCACAGATCTTGCAGTCGAATCACCGCCGATAGACCACAAAGCAGCAATCCCGCACGCAGGCTGACGAACCAAGTCGCGACCGCAATCGGTGCCAGATACAGCGGGGCTATCGAAACCTGGGCGCCCGTGACGTAGTCAATCATACCGACGACAAGAACCATCGCCATCGCGCCGGCGACCACATGCAGCGGGCGCAAATTCTTCGCGTCCGAAGAATCTCGACGGTTCGTCATGGCGACGCTCCTTTCGCGTGTCCCCATTCATGCCTCTGCATCGGCAATGCCACGAAGAATGGACCCTGCTTCCCCTGATCATTTAGATTCCGCGCCCAGCACGGTGGCACAGGGAAAAAGTGCCGCGTCACCCTGCCGCCCTTGGTGCGGCGGCCTGTCGCACCCTCATCGCAGGGGCCAGCACTACTTTGTCGACAGCCTCCGCGCGATCGCCCGTGGGCGTGCTATAGCACGCGGCCATATGACCATGTTCTCCGAGCTGGGCATTGTCCCAGCGCTTGCCGAAGCGATCGCCGCACGGGGCTACCAAAACGCAACCCCCGTGCAAGCGGCGGTGCTAGAGGCCAAGGTGCAAGGCCGCGATCTGCTGGTGTCCTCGCAAACCGGCTCGGGCAAGACCCTCGCTTTCGGCTCGCTCATCGCCCAGACCTTGCTGGAAGATCCCGCGCCAGCGCCGGGGGATGGGCCAGAGGCCGCCAGGCCTGCTCGGCGCGTGCGGCGGCCCGGGGCGCTTATCATCGCGCCGACGCGCGAGTTGGCCAATCAAGTGCGGGCCGAGCTGGCCTGGCTGTTCGCGCGCACGCCGTTCAGTGTGGCGGCGTTCACGGGCGGCAGCGACATCCGGCGCGATCTCAAAATCCTGCACGCAGGGGCTGACCTGGTGGTGGGCACGCCTGGCCGCCTGGTGGATCTTCTGTCACGCAAGGCCTTGCACCTGGAAGAGGTCAAGGTGGTTGTGCTCGACGAAGCCGACGAAATGCTGGACATGGGATTTCGCGAGGATCTGGAGACCATCCTCGGCGCGGCCACAGCGCGCACGCGCACCCATATGTTTTCGGCCACCCTACCCCAGCCGATCCTTGGGCTGGCGGCTCGCTATCAGAAGGACGCGGCCCGCATCGACGCCCGCAGCCTGGGCGAGGGCAAGACTCACGAGGATATTCGCCATGTGGCGTACCTGACCGCCATGGGTGACCAAGGCAAAGCGGTGGTCAATGTGCTTCGCCACAACCCCGATCAGCGCGCCATCGTGTTTGGCACCACCCGAGAGGGCGTCGCGGATCTGCACCGCGAGCTTGTTCGCCAGGGGTTTCGTGCGGTGGTCTTGTCCGGCGATCGCGCGCAGGCGGAACGCAATCGTGCGCTCGCAGCCCTGCGCGCCGGCGAGGCACAGATCCTGGTGGCCACCAATGTGGCCGCGCGCGGTCTGGATCTGCCCGAGGTGGACCTGGTCGTGCACGCGGATCTTCCCCTCAATGGTGAGGCGCTCACCCACCGCAGTGGCCGCACCGGACGCGCCGGCCGCAAAGGCACCAGCGTACTCATCGCCAGTCTGGCCGAGCGGCGCAAAGCCGAACGTCTGTTGTCCTATGCCAAGGTGGAGTTCTCGTGGGCCAACGTGCCCGGGGCCAAAGAGATCAGGGCCCAGGGTGAGGAGCGCCTGGAAGAGACGCTGCGGACAGAAGCCGCGAGCGAGCCCTCGGCCGCGGCTTCGGCCATGGTCGAGCGGCTGACTCCGGACATCACGCAGGACCGCCTGCTCTTGCTGCTTCTCGATCGCGAACTCGAGCGCCTGCCCAAGGGCGAGACCCTGCGGCCCGTGGACACCAAGGTGTTCAAGAACCCCGACAGCTATCGCCGCGACTCGGGCCCGCCGGTTTCCCATGCCGAGTTCTCACGCGACGCCGTGGTGTTTCGCGTGAACCTCGGGGCCGAAAGCCGGGCCGAGCCGGGCTGGCTGCTGCCCCTCATCTGCCGACGCGGCGGCGTCACCCGACGCGAGGTCGGCGCCATCCGCGTGGGTCCGCAATATAGCGAATTCGAGATCGCGGGCGAGGCAGCCAAGGATTTCGCCCTGGCTGCGTCGCAGAGCGATCCGCGCGCCCCGCACGTCCACATGGAGGTGGCTAGCCGCGCGCACCCGCCGACCCATGACGTTCACGCCAAGCCTGACAGGCATGGCGGCCAGATGCCGCTGGCCAAGCCGAGCCCGCGTCCGCACTCCGCAGCGCCCCCAGTGCGCTTCGGCGGTTCCCTCCAAGCAAAACCATCCCGCGGCTTTTCCAAAGGCCCGTCATTCTCGCGGCCGGCTCGGCCTGCGCCCATTTCGGTGGCCAAACACAAGTGGCATCCCAAGCCCGGCAAACGCCCGCCACCGCGATAATGCTTCCGGAGTTTCGCAGAAGCAAAGGCACCACATGAACGCTCTTCAACTTGTCGCAGGAACGATTCTTTTCGCGGGTGTGTTGGCAACCGCCGGATGCGGCAGCTCCTCGGCCAGCGCGGGCTTGGGCGCGGATGCCGAGGCTGGCGACAGCGGAGACGCGACGACGGAGGACGCGCCCGTCGTGAACGTGCCCAGCAATGTGGTGAGCGACGGCTATCTGACCACGGGCCCATGGGCGGGATACGGCTTCACCGCCACCGATCCCGGAGCCGCGCAGATTGTTCCGGCGTGCGGCGCCGATTCCTGCGATCCACCGTTTTGTTGGCGAAACTCAATCAGAAGCGGCCGAGCAATGATAGACCAGCGCCGTCATTACTGACGGACAAGCTAGGGACGAAACGCACGGACAGGAATTGAGTCTCCTGCCGGTCATAGCGTGTGGAATCTGGGCTCCAAACAAAGAGCGCAGCGGCCACCCCGATAAGAGCCACACCCACGCCAGCGCCTATGATGCCGCCGAGCCGGAGGTTGCGATAGTTGTCCAGGCTATTCTGCGCGTCCGAGATCTCCTGGGTGCAGTGATCGACCTGCGTTGGCAGAACGAACGTGGGATCGCAGCCGAGCTGGGAGCGAGGCACGGCGGATTGCTGCAAAGTCGTCAGCTTGTGTTCGGCGCCGGAAATTTGGCTATGGCCCCACAAGGCCAGCCCGCCCGAAACGCCAGCCACGACCGCGCCAGAGATCAGCGTTGTCCACGCCCAGCGACGATACGAGCGCGCATGTTGCACGTAGGCCTCGCGGGTTTCCGGCGTCGGGCGCAGATCGACCTTGATGTCGACATCGCCGCTAGATGGGACCTGCACCAAACGATCGAGGGGTTCGAATCCCGCGCGTTCGAGCCGAAGCGCATGCGGTCCGGCTGGCAAGGGTATGCTCGTGCTGTACACGCCATGGGCCCGCCCGTCGAGTATCACGAAAATGTCGCCTTCGTTGATGAGCAGCCGCAAGCGTCCCCCGTTGCCGACCGAGGGATCCAACTCTGGATCAAAGCTCACTTCGCCACGCGCGCCGTCCTGCAAGGTGATGACTTGCTTTTGCGTGCGATAGCCCGGTCGCCGCAATTCAACTGATCGCTCGCCCGGCTCGGTAGTCACCGACGCCCGCAGGGGGGTCTGGCCCACCAAGGCTCCGTCAACGTAGATATCCGCGCCCGGAAGGGGACAGCGGACCTCGACATGCGCCAGGCGCGCCTCGCTGGGGCGCAATTCCAGCGTGCTCGAAACATGCGACTGCCCGGCCACGATCACTTCCACACGCGCCGGAAGGTATCCCGACGCCACCGCGTCGACAATGTGTCGACCGGCAGCCACGCGCAAGGGTGCGGACAACGGCGTGGTCCCCGCTTCAATGCCATCGATCTCGATGGTGGCGGGCACGTTGGTCGAAAAATCCAGGAACCCGATACGCTTCTCCTGTTCGTCCTTTTCAGCGCGCGCCCGCGCCACCTGCGCAGGCTTGAGCGAGCCGGGGTCCTGCAAGACCTTGTCCAGTGTATCGACCGCCTCGACCGGTCGGTCCATCGCCGCGTAAACCAACCCGATGTTGAACTGCACCAGTCGGTTGGGAATGAGATCGTTGGCCCTCTTGAATTCCGCCAAGGCGCCGTTGTTGTCCCCGTTCTCAAACAAGTGCAGACCGCGGGAGAACCGCTCACGCGCCTCGGCCCGCGCATCGCTGGCCTGGGCGTCGTCGGCCCGGGCCGTGCGTACGGCGTGCGGAGCGAGAATGAAAGCAGTGGCCAACGCGAGCGGGACGAATATGCGCATCAGAATGGGTTCTCCTGGATGAGCCCCTGGCGTGCGGCGCGAGACGGCTTGCCCTTGACGGGTGTGACCGTGTCGACATTCTTCGCGGGACGCGGGCGCGCGGACGGGCGGACCGGATGAGAAACAGCAGGTGTCGGTGTCGGCTCGCGGTCGCTGCCGGCCGCCTCAACCTTGACCGGCGGCGGCTCGGGCATGGTTGGTGGCACGAGGGCTGGCGTCGTCGCGCTTTGCGGAGGCGATTCGACCGGAGCAGTCACTTGCGCCTTTCCACCACGCAGCGCCAGCCAGAGCCCAAACGCCGCAACTACGACCGCCGCCGAAACCAACACCAGTCGTATGTGTTTTTTCGGCACCTCTCCCTTGGTTTCCTCCGAGCCAGCGAGAAGCGTTGGCAGTCCAGTCGCGAACCCCTTCTTCGTCGCGGCTGACGCTTCGTCAGTTCGACGGAAGGGCGCCTGCATCGCGGTGACCACCCCACCCACCACGGCCGCGTCCTTGAGGCGCAGACCAAGTTCTGCGGCGCTCGCCGGACGATTGGCCGGATTCTTGTCCAGACAGGAAAGAAGCAGGCTCTCCATTCCAGGCGAAATGGCCGCGAACTCGCCAGGTCTGGGCGGCGCCTTGGTGAGATGGGCCGACATGATCTCTGCCACCGACCCGTCATCGAAAGGCAGGCGGCCGCAAAAGATCTGAAACATGATCACGCCGAGCGAATACACATCGGTCCGATGATCCACACCCCGACCGGTGCACTGTTCGGGCGACATGTACTGCGGCGTGCCCATGATGGTGCCGGTCTTGGTGATGTTGGTGGCGGCCTCGGGCTCAACCAGCTTGGCGATGCCGAAGTCGAGAACCTTCATGAATGGCTCGCCGTGTTTGGGCCGCGCAATCCACAGATTCTCCGGCTTCAGGTCGCGGTGAATGATGCCTTCACGGTGTGCGGCCTCGAGCGCTTCGCAAACTTGCAGAAGCAAACGTCGCGCTTCGGCGATGTCGGGCCGGCCGCGCCCCAACCACGCGGCCATGGTTTCGCCCTCAAGGAATTCCATGACGAAGTACTGGCGACCGTCGGGCAGTTGTCCGAAGGAAAAGACGTCGATGATGTTGGGATGGCCGATCTTGTTGACGGCGCGAGCTTCGTCGAGGAATCGCTGCACCAACGCTCCGTCGCGCGAAAAGGACGCGTCGAGCACCTTGATGGCCACACGCTTGCCGATGATCGGATGGCGAGCGGCATAGACTGCACCCATGCCGCCCCGACCCAGCTCGCGCTCAATCTGGTATTCCCCGATTTTCGTTCCCGGCTGCAGGGCTTGATCGACGCCACTTGCAGCGGACTGCGCCGAGAAATTGCCAACCTTGGTTTCAGTCACGGGAGATGGCCTTCAATCTTCGTCCCGTTCCCGTCCATCGAAGCGCGCCGCCTGCTTGATATTGTCTCCACTCTTGGCTGCCTACTGGCAGCTCGACGCGACCATGCGTGTCAGGTGTTCGGCGCTGCTATACAAAGACACTGCGAAAGTGCCGCCGTAGTTGTTGGTGAGGTTGACTTCATCTCCCCCACTGGCCGCGTTCGCTTGCTGCAAGACCGCTTGCGGACTCGTGCGGGTCGAGCCATCTCCGCTGAAATACAGGAAGCTGACCGAGCCGTCGGGGTAAAGCACCGCAAAGCCAGCTCCTATGCCGTCGCTGCTGCCGCGTGCGCCCCAGACACCTGAAAAGGCGTAGCCCCCGGTATAAGCATGGGTGGCGCCAACAGGTGTAGTGGCGATGTCGCCGCCATCAGAGACTCCGGCGTCGCCAACGCCGGAACTCGACACATAGGTTGACAGCAATGATTGCGCGTTGGTGGAAGGAGCGCTGCCGTTGTACACAGCCACAAAACCCTGCGAGGTGCCTGCTACAGAAACGAAGGTACCGCCATAGGGCGCAGCCGTTGCCGCAGGTAGAGGTATTGGACTGCCAACTTCCTCGCCCAATGTATCAAGAATGGTCAGGTAGGGGAGATAGCCCTGCACGTTCAGATAGGAAACGGCGAACTGGCCCGCTGCTGAGAATGCGACTTCACCCTGGCCCCAGTCGTCGTAACTCGTCACGTGACCGGACGGATCGTCCGTGGGTACCGCACTGGTGCCGCCAGCATTGGATCCGTCTGCTGCGAACTTCCCGAGCTTGATAGTCTCCGGACTGTTGCCGCTCACCGAGGACGCCACAAATTGACCGTTGAGCCACTGCACGTGCGACCGATTCTGGGAGGCGCTTAATCCGAGGGCCAAGAATTGTTTGGTCTGATTGAGATCGAGATTCTTGTCGAGAAACGCCAGGTACACGCCAAACTTGTCCCAACCCGTGCCCCCAGTGGCGGCAGCGTAGATGATGGCGATTTCTCCCGTGGGCGCGACAGCGGCGCCGCTGATGTATAGTCCCGAGCCGTCTCCAGCGGCCGTCAGCAGCGGCGTAGGGTCGCCCTTGCGCTTGCCTGTCTTCGGGTCGAAGTGTTGTACGTCGATACGGTTGACCGAGGTGGCCGTGCCGCCATCGGCAACGCCGCCGTCAGTTGAGTCAGGTCCAACATAGGCGTTGAACGTGAGAAACTCAGTGGAGGTCAGCACGCCGACTCCCGATGTGTAGTGTGGGTCGGGGTCGCTGGTGGCCACCTGTCCAAAGTTCGTCGGGGCCTGTCCTGTGCAACTGGTAGCACTCCCGTCGGGGAGGCCCGCATCGCGCCTGCCGGACGCACCACCCAGGCTGCCGCCCGCGCCGCCGCTGCCGGTCCCAGAATCCCCGGAACCAGTGACCGGGACATCGACGCTGGCATCGCCTCCGCCCGAGCTGCCGCCGCCGGCCCCAGAGTCCCCGGGATTCGTGACCGCGGCATCAACACCAGCGTCGCTGCCGCCCGAGCCACCGCCGGCGCCTGCGCCTCCGGTGCCCGTGACGGCGCCGCCCACCCCACCGCTGCCGCCGCCCGCGCCGCCGCTCGCTAGGCCGCCATCATTCTTGGCGACGAACTCGTTGGTCGCGGGATCGTAGTTCGTGTCGATAGTGGGATCCGCGCACAAATGGGTCACCGACGTGCACATCTGGCCAGTGGGGCAGTCGATGTTTTGCTGGCATTGATCGCGACACTTCTGGTCGAAAGCACACACCAAGGGTTTCGTGCACTGGCTGTTGTACTGGCAAGTCGCCGTCTCCAGTGGTTGACAGGTCGTTCCCTCAGTGGCCGTAATACACCGTTCACCATTGGGGCAGTCGCGCGATTGTGCGCACGCCTTGACACAGTACCCCTGCACGCATTGGAGCAGATTCTGGCAGTCGCTAGCCAGGAAGCACTTGGGAGTGGCCGGCACCTTGCTGGAACTGCTGCAGCCTCCCAGGATCAACCAAGCGACCAGAATCAATGAACCGCGGACACCTTCAGAAAACCCTCGATGCGTCATTTGTTTGACTCCATGTTTTAAGAGACGATGCGAAGAACCTCGACCAAAGAGCAATCTCCGGTACTGGCCGTCTACTGGCAGGTCGACGTAATCACGCGAGTCAGGTGCTCACCACTGCTGTACAGGGACACAGCGAACTTGCCTGCGAAACTCGTGATGTGCGCCTCATCCGAGGGACCGGCAGTGTTCGTCTGCTGCAGGACCGTTTGCGGGTTCCCGTGCATCGAGCCATCTCCGCTGAAATATAGGAAGCTGACGGAGCCGTCAGGGTAGAGCGCGGCAAAGCCCGCTCCGGTGCCGTCACTGCTGCCACGTGTACTCCAGGCACTTCGGTAGACGAAGCCCCCTAGAAATGCATACGTAGCGCCGACGGGTACCCCGGCGTCGCCCGAAGCTGAGTTCGACACATATGTTGCCAGTAATGAGTTCGTCTTGGAGGAAGAAGTCCCATTATAGACAGCCACAAAACCCTGCGATGTGCCTGCTACGGCAGCCGTGTAGTCCTGGTTGGCTGACGGGAGGGCCACCGGACTGGCAACCTCCGCACTGAGAGGATCAGATGCGTCGACGAAGGTCAAGAGGGGCGCGTGCGTCGTGTCGGAAAAGAAGGCAACAGCGAACGTGCTCCCCGAAAATGCAACTTCGCCCGAACTACGGCCGTACTGATCCACAATAGCAGCCGGATCGTCTGTGGGTACGGCGCGGGTGATTCCGAGATTGGATCCGTCAGCTCCGAATCTCCCGAGCTTGATGGTCTGGTTGCCAAATACGTCGGATGCAACGAATTGACCGTTGAGCCATTGCACGTACGACTGATTGTGATAGTACTCGGAACCCCCAACCACGAATAGAGTGGTCTGACTCGGGGCTAGGTTCTTGTCGAGGAACGCCAGGTACGCGCCCCCCCAACCGCTGACGGGGGCGCTGTAGATGATGGCGATTTCGCCGGTGGGCGCGACGGCAGCGCCGTTGATGTAGATCCCCGAACCATCGCCAGCGGCCGTGAGCAAGGGTGTGGCGCTGCCCTTGCTCTTGCCTGTGATCGGGTCGAAGTGTTGCACGTCGATGCGATTGACCAAGGTAACCGTGCCGCTATCTGCGACGCCGCCATCGGTGGAGTCAGGACCAGCATAGGCATTGAACGTGAGGAGTTCCGTGGCGGTGAGCACCCCGACCCCCGATGTGTAGTTGGGGTTGGAGTCGCTGACGGCAGGGAACGCGAATTTGGTGGGGGTCTGACCCGGCGTGCAAGTGACTCCACTGGCCCCGGCGATGCCTGCATCGTGTTTGATCGAGCCGGTCGCGCCGCCCAAGCTGCCGCCTGTGCCGCCGCTGCCGGTCCCGGAGTCCCCGGGATTCGTGACGGGAGCATCAACGCCAGCGTCGCCGCCTCCTGAGCTGCCGCCGGCCCCGGAGTCCCCGGGATTCGCGACAGCGGCGTCAACGCCAGCGTCGCTTCCGCCCGAGCCCGTCGCGAACATGAAGTTCGCTCCGAAGTTTGCCCAGGTTTCGAAGTCGTTGGGCTCGGCCAAAGTGTTCGTCGTCGTGAGACACTGTGCGCCCAGACAGGCGCCGCCCAAGAACGTGACAGCGGTGTTCATAGTCGCTTGCGAGCAAGCGAAACCGCCACTGCAGCTACCAATACCCACCGCGTAGTTATTGGTGCCGGAAACCCCCACAACCGCGTAGTTATCGGTGGTGTTGAGCGCGATTGGTGTTGCAAGCAAAGCATAGCGGAAGAATCCGGTAGCTGGGTCAGATGCTTGCACGGCGGCAAAGCCCAAAAGGGTATTCGTACTCAAGTCGTATAGTCCGACCGGAACCGGCACAAACGTCTCGGCGGCACCGGTCAGATTCGAGTCCCAGAAGCCGAGGTCGGTGACGGTGATGGCGCTGTTCACCCGGA
>Ga0265316_10000285_pt1 | contig 56873 bp, 49 predicted proteins | sample 4522metaG_FD_202092 | JGI IMG/M metagenome (GOLD analysis project Ga0265316, IMG submission 202092) | Rhizosphere microbial communities from Carex aquatilis grown in University of Washington, Seatle, WA, United States - 4-5-22 metaG | ecosystem: Host-associated > Plants > Roots > Rhizosphere >... | reverse complement strand
AACTTCGATCGCGGTTTCCCCGATGCGCAAGTCCGTCGTCTGTAGGCCGTGCCGCTCCGCCAGCTGTTCGCGATTGCCAAGCAGGAACTTCTGCTCAGCGGTGAACCCGAAGTGCTTCTGCGTCGCAGAACAAAGTTCAAGGTCCTTGAGTTCGGCCTTGTAGCGCTTGTAGCGTTCGGCCTTCTGGGCCTGCAGGCGCAAAGAGCGCAGGCGCGTCTCGATTTCGGCGATGATATCCGAAACGCGCAAGAGGTGCTGCCGGGACGCTTCGATGCGCCGCTCGGCCACCTTCTTCTTCGCTTTGTACTTCGTGATGCCCGCCGCCTCATCTATAAGAGTGCGGCGTTCCTCCGGTCGGGACGAGACGATGAATCCGATGCGTCCCTGCTCGATAATGGCGTACGCCTTTGAACCAACGCCCGTCCCCAGGAAGAACTCAACGATGTCACGCAAACGACAGGGCACGCCGCCGAGCAAGTACTCGCTGTCGCCTCCGCGGTACAGGCGCCTGGTCACCACGACCTCCGATGGGCCGGCCGCGCCCCAAGGAACGCCCCCGGCGGTCGTGTCCCCAGGCAAGCCAGCCATGTCGAAAGTAAGTGACACTTCCGCCAAGCCCGCCGGGCCACGCGTCTCAGACCCAGCGAAGATCACGTCATCCATGGCGCGACCGCGAAGGTGCTTCGCGGATTGCTCGCCCATGACCCAGCGAATCGAATCAACGATGTTGGACTTGCCGCAACCGTTTGGGCCGACGACCCCGGTAACGGGGTCCTCGAAGGTCAAGATGGTTCGATCAACGAACGACTTGAAACCGCAAATCTCTAGGCGTCTTATCCTCATCCCGGCACCACAAGATGACGTGACAATACATGACCATAGTGGTCACTTCATGACGGCCACTAGGTACCATCCACGGCCCGCCCTTGTAAAGGACTTAGAACCCCAAGTTCAACTTTTGCCACTGTCTTGGCGAAACATCAAAAAAATTACAACGTTGCAGCCGGTTGTTTGTTAAGTTCCGCGCCCCATGGAGGGAGGCCTCAATACCGATCTAGTTGCAGCCATAGTCGCCCTTGGCGGCTTGGCCGGCCTTTCCGCCCTGGCGATTTTCGCCATTCGGCGGGCGAAGGCCGCAAGACTGCGCCAGATTGAAGAATCGGCAACCGCCCCACCCGTTGAGCGGGCCAAGCGGCCGGCTTTGCGACCGGAGGATGTTGAGGGCAGCGAGGCTGAGACAAAGCCTCCCGCAGCAGCAAAATATCCCACAACCCCACCCTCCGGTGGAGCGCCACTGGACGGCCAGACAACTGCCGCAGCGGCCTCTCCCGCCGCCGATGTTGAGCCAGCCTCGCATGCCGAACTCCGGCCCGCTCTTCGTGAGCCGGTGTCTGATGTTCCGCCCGGCGACTTGCCAGTCGGCGTAGCCACGCCAGGCACACAAGCCACGCCAGCGACCGACAGGGCACCGCGTGCGCTTCCGGTGGACAAGCCGCGCGGGCCAGAACGCCCGCTGGCGAAAACGCGGGACGTCTCCGCGCTCATCCCTGGGCTCGAGCGTACCCGAGCAGGCTGGGTCAGTCGGCTTGGACAGCTCTTCAAAGGTAAGAAGGAGCTGGATCCGGCACTTTTCGAAGAAATCGAGAAGGTCATGCTGACCGCGGACATCGGCGTGCGCACCAGCCAGAAACTCCTGGCCGAAATCCGCGAATCCCTGGACAGGAAGGCGATTGGAGATCCTGCGGCGATTTGGGCCTTCCTCCGTCGGAGAAGCATCGAAATCCTGACCTTGGATGCGCCTGCTGTCGATTTCGCCAAGGCAAGACCATTCGTTCTGCTGGTCATCGGCGTCAACGGCAGCGGCAAGACCACGACGATCGGCAAGCTCGCGTCAAAGCTTCGGTCGCAGGGCAAGAGTGTGATCATGGCAGCGGGCGATACATTTCGCGCCGCGGCTACCGAACAGCTCGAAGTCTGGGGTTCGAGAGTGGGCGCCCCAGTGGTGCGCGGGAAAGAAGGAGGAGACCCTTCATCGGTTGTTTTCGACGGCGTCAAGCGTGCCCGATCGGAGGGTATTGATGTGCTCATCGCAGACACGGCCGGCCGTCTGCACACCAAGGCCAATCTAATGGAGGAGCTGCAAAAAGTCAGACGCGTCACAGGAAAGGCGCTGGAAGGCGCTCCCCACGAGACGTGGCTGGTTATCGACGCCACCAATGGGCAAAACGCCATCGCCCAAGCTCAGGTCTTCACCCAGGCCATGTCAGTCACGGGGATCGTGCTTACCAAACTCGACGGAACCGCCAAGGGGGGGGTCATCTTGGGAATTGCCGACCAACTCCGCATCCCGGTACGCTACATAGGGGTCGGAGAGAGAGTCGAGGACCTGCGGGAGTTTGAGGCAGACGAATTCGTTGAGGCCCTCTTTGGCGAGGCCCAGGTGGGTGAAAAGTAGCTGTCGTAGTCCACAAACCGGCACGTCGTTGAAACAACTACCTGTTTTTAGTTGATCTGCTGATTTTGCATGTGTTACATTGCCCGCACTCGCCCTTCATAGCCAAGCCTTTGAAATCAAAGCGATTTTCGACATGGGGTGAACGGCGGGCCCCAAGCAAGGAACCGCATGAAACGTCTTGCGTTCGGCCTCTTTCTAGCTCTTGCAAACCCAGGGTTGGTTTCGGCCGCAGAGGCAACTGCTGCTGGCGCTGACGAAGCGAATGACACAGCCTCCGAAGCGGAGGCACCTGCGCCTGAACCGGCGGAGGCGAAGAAGGACGAACTTCCCGACCTCTCCGATGAGGTGAAGGAGGCCGCTGCCCAAAAAGAGGAAGTGCCCTCCGAGGCTACGGCCGCAAAACGGTCGTGGGAGGACATAGTGGTGGTGCCGCGCAAGGCATTCTTGAAGCGCCACCGGGTCGAGTTAGCGCCTTTCTCGGCGATCTCGATCAACGACACCCTGATTCGCCACTACGCGTTCGGCGGTGACCTCACCTTCTATCTGACTGACGTGTTCTCGATCGGCCTTCAGGGTCAGTACTTCATCAAGGAGCGATCGGAACGTGAGTCGCTCGTCGGCCTTCAGTTCAACCGCGTGAGCACGTTGAATCGGTTCAAGTACTCGGCCGCCCTCATGTTCGGGTATGTGCCTGCCTACGGCAAATTCGGCCTATTCAACAAGTACATCGTCCACTGGGACGTTACGGTTAATGGAGGCATTGGGTTCATCCAAACCGAAATAATCCCGGTCAACCCGCAAGACAAGACCTGGACAAACTTCGACATCATGCCGACGGTGGGCCTCTCCACTCGGATGTTTGTCACCGATTGGCTTGCGCTCAGCATTGGCCTACGGGACTACATCTTCAATGACAAGTTTGAACCATTGAACCGTCATGAATACCAGAACAGGGAAATGACGCTTCAAGAAGCGAAAGCCAATGCCACCCCCGCGTGGACGAACAACATCATGGTGTTTGGGTCGATCGGGTTCTATTTGCCCCCCTCCTTTCAGTACAGGACGCCCCGCTAACGAGTCGATGCTATGACGAAGAAAGCGAATACCATGAAGAGAGGAATCGCGTTGCTCGTCGGATGTCTCGTTGGCATCCCTGCTGTTTCGCACGCGGCACAAGAGCGCAAGAGTCCGCTCGCCGACGCCCCCGCGATTCGGAAACGCGTCGATTTACGCAACAAGAGGTTTGAGCTAGGGGTTGGCGTGGCCTCGACCATCGGGCAGGACTTCTACAACGCGCTGATGCTGAACGTGCGGCTCGGGTTTCACATCACGGACTGGATCGGCCTCAGTGTTTCGGCCGGGGTATTCAACCTGACCCCGAACTGGCGGAGTTCGTTCAACGGCCAATTGAACAACTCGCTTGCGTCATCGTGTCGGGATACCGGCTACGTCAAGCGATTCCCGGACGCATGCTCAGGCAGCACGGCTAAAACCACCCCTGAGACTGACAAAACGCCCACCCAGGCCGAGGCCGCTGCATCTCAGAACCATATCAGTCAGGTGATTCTGCCCCAGATCGATATCGTGCCCTTCACGGGCAAGTTTTCCATGTTTGGCAAGCTGTTCATGAACTATGACTTCTATGTGTCAGGCGGACCCGGTTTCATCAATCTGGTCAGCAAGCCAGTGAAGGATGAAAACGGGGTCACGCTTCCGCCCTCAGCCTGCTACTCGACCACTAGCGGAAGCGTCGACAAGGTGTGCAGAAGTCCCTACACAGGGTGGAAAATTCCGATCAGTGTGGGCTTTGGAATGCACGCCTTTGCCAACGACTTCGTCGCCATCAACCTCGAAGTGCATAATCTGATATTCAAGAACAATGCCTCGGGCCGTCAGGTTACTGGTACGAACGACGTGGACAAGCAGGACCTGCAGTGGACGTACAACTGGATCGTTGGACTGAACGTTATGTTCTTCCTTCCCGCCACGGCCAAGGTCAGCCGCTAGGACTCTGCGAGGCCAAAGTCAGTCGCTAGGATTTTCCGAAACGACGGGTTAGGAGGCTGTTGTGTCGCAGAAGAGGAAAGTCACGCTGTACTTCAATTCCGCGATGTTGGCCGAGACCCAGAAAGAGGCGCTTCGGCAAGATCGATCCATTTCGTGGATCATTCAGGCTTCCTGGCGGATCGCTCGCGATGTGGTGAAACAGATGCCGGGCGCTGTGCCGCCCCCGGCGCAGGCTGACCATGCCGCGCACGCCGTGCAGACCGGCCTCCCCGTCCAGTCTCCCATCCGCGCCGTCGCCGCCCGGACACAGGCCTGATCGAACCTCACGGGCAGGGGACGGTGGCCTGGCCCTCGCGCAGCGGCCAGCACCAGGTCTCGCCGTCCGGGGAACCAAAGGTGAAGAAGACCCGATCGCCTTGCTGGCCCTCAACACGCGTCGTGTAGGAGCCGTCGACGGCAGCCCGGACAATGGCGCCGGAGCCCATGTCGACGTTGGCCAGGTAGACCCACATCTCGCTCAGTGGCCGGCTCGGCGGGCTGGTCACCTTCCAGTAGACATGGAGGAGACCAGCGCTATCAGTCTCACCGGTCGGCGGGCCAAAGGTCGGATCCGGGGGAGGGATCGGAACGAACGGTGAGCCAATCTCGGGCGAACTGCACGCAACGCCCACAGTCAGAAGGAACGGAAACGCTACAGCAGCAATCAGACTCAGAATGGATCTCGTGCCGGGCAAGTTCCTCATGTCTGGTCTGTTTGGCATGCAGACAACGCGCCAACTCCTCTTCTATGGGATCCTGCCATATTCGCTACTAGTTACGACAACTACCATGTCAGGCAATGGCAACTGAGTTGTCACGTGGCGAGATGATACCGCTTCAGTTTCTTCTGCAGACCAAATCGGGAGAGACCAAGTGCCCTAGCTGCCTTGGTCTGGTTCCCGGCACAACTTGTCATAGCCTCACGTAGGAGCGTCCGTTCGAGCCGCTCCACGCGAGGCCGCAGGCGGATTCCGTCTTGTTCGTCGCCCAAGCCGGCAGTCGAATCAGAGCCGGCGCGCACCTGGGGTGAGAGGTCAGAGACCGTCACAGCCGGGCCGGAGAAGGCCGCCGCTCGCGTTACCTCGTTCTCAAGCTCGCGCACATTCCCGGGCCAGCGATAGGAACAGAGCTTGGCCAACGCAGGCGCCTCAACTGTCTTGACAGCCATGCCCGATGCCGCAGCCGCCTTCTGCATGAAATGCCGCACCAGCAAAGGGACGTCCTCGCTCCTCTCCCGCAGCGGAGGCAATACCAGGCGCACGACAGATATTCTGAAGAAAAGGTCCTGCCGAAACTTACCCTGCTCCACCAAACCCTCCAGGTCCTTGTTGGTCGCCACGACGATGCGAACGTTCACCTTCTGCGGACGTTCGCTTCCCACGCGGTGAAACTCGCCGTTCTGGAGCACACGCAGCAGCTTGCCCTGCATGGCCGGGGACATTTCGGCGATCTCGTCGAGAAAGAGAGTTCCGCCATCGGCCACCGCAAACAGCCCTCGCGTCTCGCGATCCGCGCCAGTAAAGGCTCCCTTCACGTGTCCAAAGAGGGTGGTCTCGAGCAGGGTCTCGGGAATCGCAGCGCAGTTCTCCGAGACAAAGGGTCGATCCCGTCGCGGACCGTTGAAATGGATGGCGCGGGCCACCAGCTCCTTGCCGGTTCCACTTTCGCCCGCGATGACCACAGGCAAGGCCGTGTCCGTCACGCGGTCAAGCAGTCGAAACAAGTCCAACATACGCGGGGTTTGTCCAACGATCTGGTGGTAGTCGTAGCGCAAGGCCGCCACCTGACGACTCTCTTTCAACTCTTCACGAACGCCCTGCAGAGCCTGTTCTTGCACGCGCAACTCGTGCTCCAAGCGCCGGTTGAGCGCCTGGACCTGGTTTTCTCGCCGCCGAAGCTCTGACAGCAAACGCGCGTTCTCGATAGCGATGGCGCCTTGCTCGGCAAAATCCATGACCATGGCCTGCGCCTCGTCGTCGAAGACGCCTTTGCGCAGGCGATGATCCACGTAGATCGTCCCCACCACGTTCCCCTTAACTGACAAAGGCACTGCCAGCACCGAGCGAAGATGCAGATCGCTCACCGAGGCGGCTTCCCTAAAACGCCGATCCCCTGCCGCATCCACCGTGACCACCGGCTGCCCCGTTTCAGCCGCCTGTTTGGCAATGGATCGAGACAGTACGAAGTCGGGTGCATCCAGCGTGGTCTGGTCGATATTGCGGGCGACCTTCACCACCAACTCGCCCGAACCATCCTTTAGCAAGAGAAATCCCCGCTCCGCGTCGGTCATTTCAATCGCGGTGTCAATCACGGCCTCGAGCACGCGCGAAAGACGCAGATCGCTGTTGAGTCGCTTGTTGATACGCGCCAGCCGGCGCAAGCGACCCTCGGCCCTCGCCGCCCGTTCGACCAGCAGGCCCGTCGCAGTTCGCGCGTCCGCGGATGCCAAACCGAGCGACGGCGCCTCGGGGTCGCGATCGAGGCCGAAGCGATATTGAGCGGGCGTATTCATCTTGATCTCCTCGAAAATGCGCATGGCACGAGCCTGTTCATCAGAAGCGCGGGCGTCTCCCGCCCGAGCCAGGAGTCGCGATGCCAGCTGCGCCGCGCGCCAGGCGGCGGGACGACGCCCCTGCGCCCAGGCCGCGTCCGCCAAATCCGACAGACGATGGCCGATCTCCCGATCCCCGTCCGCGCTCTGTGATGTCAAAGACAGAACGATCCGGGCCTTCGCCAGGACAAACATCTCATCGCTCGCGGAGGCGATGACTGGCAGAGATTCCGGGTGGGTCGAGGCGGAAAGGATCTGGCCCCACGCGGCCATGGCCTCCGCGCCCTGCCCCGCCTCGGCCAGTGCTTCAGCGCGGCCGAGCGCGGTCGCCGTGGCCATAGGTCGGTTGCCCGCAGCCGCAAAGGCCGCTTCGGCTGCGAGATAGTGAGGCAGTGCCGCACGTGGCGAGCCCTCGCGTCGCGCGATGTCGGCATCAAGCGACAAGGCATAGGCCAGAAATGCCTCCGCTTTGGTCGCGATCGCCTGGTCGCGCAGGCGGCGGGCCGTGCGACTCGCTGCCGTCACGTCTCCGAGTTGGAGCAAGAGCAACCCGGTGTTGTAGAGCGCCAGGGCGAGATCGGTCACGATACCAAGGCGGCCAAGGTCACGAAGCGCGCGCCGGAATGAATCGAGTGCCTCGCTGTACTGACCGGTGTCAGCCAGAACGCAGCCGAGATTGAACACGGCCGCCGCCTGACCGTGGATGTCGTGAAGCTCGTCGCACCTCCTCACAGCCTCTCGATAGGACTGGGCGGCCGGCACGGGCTGTCCGGCCAGTTGCCAGTGGAGACCGCGCAGGGCTGAGACCCGCGCCGCCAGCGGCCCATCGAGGCGCGCCTCGGCTGCCTTCTCCAATTCGGCAATCAGGACATTCGCCTGAGGCAGTCGGCCGGCGTAGGTCAGGGCCAGAGCAGCCGCCTCCTGAGCAAACAGCCCGGCATCGGAGGGCTCGTGTAGCGCAGGTTCAGCCGCCTGCAGCGCCTCCGAAAAGAGGCCGCAAGATACCAGCAGGCGGGCCAGCCGTGCCCGCAGCCGCAGAAACTGGGCGCGCCCCGAATCTCCGAGCTGAGCCCCATCACTGAGCGCCTTTTCGAGCACCTGCCGGGCGGCGACGGGATCTCCTCGCCGACCGAGCAGCCAGGCGCGCCGCTCTGCCACCTCGACCTTGATCTCCATCGTCTCGTCCGACGGTGAGTCCAGAACGGCCAGTGCATCGTCGTACTGGCCCACCAATCCTAGGGCGGTGGCCCAAGCGAGGTGTTCGGCGGACGTGCCCGTCTCTTTGTCGATCGATCGGGCGCGCACCGCGAAGCGCGCCACGTCGCCGAATCGGCCCGCGTCGCCAGCCGCCTGCGCAGCCGCCCGAAAACTCGCGGCCGCCAATCCCGCCTCTCCCAGCGCCAGATGGCCCTCGGCGCGCCGAGGATCGGACAGCGAGAGAGAACCGATCGCCTTGCGTACGATGGGATGCAGTGTCCCGTCGCACCGAACCGCGCGAAAAAGGGCAGCCGCGTGGGATTCCGTGAGAACCGTCGATTCCGATCCACCCAGCCAGCCGGCGGCCTTGGCTTCGAGCGCCGCGCCGGCAACATCCAACTCGCCCCATTGCGCCAAATCCGCGGTCTGATTCGGTGACGACGAAAAGGCCAAAACAGCCAGCCAGGCACGGGTGTTGCGACTCAGACCAGCGACCGTGCCATCCAGCAGGCGGTCAAAGTCAGCATCACCCTCCTCCACCCGAAACGCCTCGGGCCGACCTTCGCGGACCCGCTGTACCCAGCGCCGAACAAGCAACGCGGCCGTGGCGGCAAGCCCACCGGAGGCACGCGCGATTTGCGAGACCACGGGCACCGACGGTTCGGTCCCTGCCGCATGACTGGCGAGCGCGTGGATATCCTCGGGTGCAAGCGGCCCAAGCACTATGTCGACGACGCCTGCGCTGCACAGAGCCTGCTGGGTAGGCAGAATGACCAGCAATCGACCGCTGCCAGTTCCTGCCGCCACGGCCTCGGCGACAAGTTCCTCCTGCCGGCCCGGTCCAAGGACCAGGCAGAGCGGCCGTTGCTGCGCGCGGGTCTCAAGGGCATCGACCAGTGCGGCCGTGCGAGCCTGTAGCGAGCGCGCCGATTCGTCCCAGGGCGACGCCTGCGCGCCCGAACGGGCAGGCAAATCGGCGTACAGTGCGGCCAGCCCGCGCTCGTCCACCGTGAACGGCGGCAGCGTCTGCGAAAGAAGAGCCAGACGGGCATCGCGCAGCACACGCCGAATCAGGGTGCGGCGACCCGCACCAGTCCGGCCAGAAACGGTTGCCACGGCTGCCGCGGCATTTCCTTCGGCCAGGCGCTCCAGGAGTGCCCAGAGCGTTCGTTCTTCTCTTGCTCGGCCGACCACAAGACCGGCCAGGGGATCTCCGATCGGATAGGGAACCGACAGTTCCAAATCAACGGAGGCCACAACATCGGGAAAAATGCGCCGGATGTCCCGGAGGAGATCGCGTGCGCTTGCGGGCCGCGCTTCGGTGGCGACGGCCATCAGACGGCCGAGAAGAACGTCCCACTCTGGCGGCAGACCCGGACAAAGAGAGGATGGAGTGGGCGCCGCGCCTTCCATGAGACGGCGAACTGCCTCCATTCCCACCCCGAACGGTGGCACGCCGGTCCAGGCCGCGTAAAGAGTGGCGCCCAGGCTGAACAGGTCAGACGCTGGACCACGTTCGCCCACCAAAGCCTCAGGCGCCATGAAACCCAAAGTGCCTGAGGCACCGGCTGCCACCATCCCCGAACCGTCGTTGGTTTCCGAAACCAGCAGCAAGCGCTCGGATAGACCAAAATCGATCAGCACGGGACGGCCTTCGTGGTCACAGCGAACGTTGCCAGGGCTGATGTCGCCGTGGACGATGCCTCGGCCGTGGAGGTAGGCCACGGCATCGGTCAGATCCTCAGCCGCACTGGCGAAAAGGCGAAAACGACCTTGGCTGTGGGCAGCGCTGAGACACGTCGTCAGGTCCTGGCCTGACAGCCGGTCGGTCACCAGGAACAGCCGCCCCGCCAACGCCCCGTCGGCAATGCGTCCGGCATCCCTGACCTTCACGACGCCGCGGTGACTGAGTTCACTCAGGCGGCCAAATTCGTCGAGGAGGCGCGAGACCGCGCGCGGATCCAGCCCCGCCGGGAAGAGTTTCACCGCGCATGCGGTGTGATCGGCGATGTCCTGGGCGGCAAAGACCTCACTGCTGCCTCCCGCCCCGAGCCGGCTGCCAAGACGATAGCGCTCTGCGACCAGCGGCCACGGGTGATCACCCGCCGCATTCGATGTGCCAACTTCGTTGACGACTCCCACTGCCCGTCATTATACGATTTCTAAACGTATTTTGGAAGATAGCCTATCTTGTTGCCAATCATGCCGCGCCGAATCTCTGTCCATATGGCCTTCAGCGCGAAGTCGACTCGACCGGACTCCGCTTCTTCAGACGCACAAGCCCCGCCTTAGCCATGCCCCTGATTTCCTCATCTTCATGGGCCTCGGCCACGAAGTTCAGATAGTCAGCGGCTTCCTGACCACCAAGGGCCGCTATGGCATCGATGATCTTGCGCATCTCGCGACCGTCCTTCATCGATCGGGACTTGGTCAACGCCGGGACTGCGCGCGGGTCCCCCAGTGCGACCAAGGCGCCGAGTGCGGTATCCCGGATGGTCTCCTCATCGTCCGAGAGCAGCCCGATCAAGGTTGGGACTTCGTCCTTCAACTTGCGAGCCGCCACCACTCGAATGGCGTCTAGCCGAGTCTCGCTGGGCGAGACCAGAGTCGCGTGCAGAATTTGGGGCGCGGCAGTCCATAGCCGCTGACGTGCGATGTAGGCGGCGATCAAGTCTGCCACGGCGCTTTCTGCCAGGCGCTGCATGACCCTCTTCGTTTCCGGTTGCGCCTCCGGGTCGTAGATCATCTCGGCATTCGCCTGCGCATCTTCGCCAAAGTGCGAAGCAGCCACGCCAGTCGGGAACGTGGACACGTTCAAACGCACGCTGGCATGCACGGCGGCCTTGGCCTCGGCCCGCACGACCTCCATGGAGAGGGAGATGCGGATCTTCGCCACGGCAGCACCTGGTCTGGTGTTTGCCATCGCCTCGCCCGCAAAGACCCCCGTCTGCAGGACCTGCGACCGCACCTTCTGCGCCAGCGCCTCTCGATCGACGAGCAAAGATTCATCAGCGTCGCCCTCCATCGGCGCGATGGCAATGGAGCCGAGCAACGGGACCTGCGGACTAGCTTCGCTAGGCCTCTTGCAGGCGACGATCCCCACGGCAACGGCAATGCACACAAACCACGTCGCCCGCGACGACGAGGGATTCATCGCCGGGAACCTCAGGCGGAGCCGGCGCCACCGCGACGAACGCCCGCCGGCAGGAAAACACTTTCAGCCGGTTGGGGTTCTTCTGCCACCAGGCCGGGTCCGCTCGCTGACTCGGCGATCGAGATCGGGGTCTCGCCCACGCGCCGGCCCAGAGCCAGGGAAACCAGTCGCAGAATCACCTCCTTGTACGAAAGTCCGGACGTCTTTGCCGCGCGAGAGAAGCCGCCCGCGAGGTCGGAAAGATCACAATTCGGGTTCACGTCGATGATGTAGGGCGTGCCGTCGGCAGGCAGGCGGATGTCCATCCGGCCGTAGTCGCGTAGGCCCACCGAGCGGAAGGCGTGAAGAGCAGTCTGGGCCACCTTGTCGCGCAGTTCTGGCGAAAGCCCCTCGCAGCGAACCGGCCGGGTGCCTTTGTACTCAACCGAATCCTCAATCCACTTTCCTTCAAACGACACGATATTGGGCCGATCCGACGGCATGGCAGAGAAATCGATCTCGAAAAACGGGAAGATCTGCACCCCGCCGTCAGTCTGTCCGAGCAAAGACACGTAGATCTCGCGTCCGTCGATGTACTCCTCGACCAGAGCCGGCTGCCGATAGTGTTCGAGCACGTACAGGGCTCGCGCGTTGAGCGCCTCGGTATCGCGGACCACAGAAGCCCGGGTGATCCCGACCGAAGCATCCTCGCGGGCCGGCTTGACGATCGCGGGAAAACGCAGGGCCAGCGCCGTCAGGTCGGATGCGTCGGTCACCAGCACGCCTTTGGGAACCGGAATGCCGGAGGCAAGAAGAACGCTCTTCACCTTCTCTTTGCGCAGCGCCAGAGAGAGAGCGAAGGGACCCGATCCAGTGTACGGAATGCCCTCTAGCTCCAACAACAGCGGCAGAAGGCTCTCGAACCGGTTGTCCCCGTGGATCGATTCGCACAGATTGAACACAGCGGCTGGCTTGAGCGCGCGCAATTCGATCACCGCGGCCGCCACGTCGCCTGTCACGCCCAAGCCTGAGGCCTCGTAGCCGTTCGTGTTCAGGATGCGAATGATGTGATCCGCGATCTCCTTCACATCTTCTCGCGCCTTGTTCTCGGGATCCGCTTCGGCTCCCTCGAAGTCGCGATTGTAGATAACGGCGATCCGCGTGCTGGAACGTGCCTTCACGATGCTTCCATCATTCTAGTGACTGGCTCTGTCCGAATGCAACCGGGAACACGCACTTCCAGTAGTTGTACACCAAAGTTCTTCTCAAACAAGCTGATGAGAGATCGCGCGACCGCTTCGGGCGAGGGTGAACTTCCGATCTGTCGAACCAACGACGTAACACCGGCGGTTTGCAGACCGCACGGGACGATGGCCGCGAACCCGTCGAGATCCGTGGAGAGATTGAGCGCGAAACCGTGGGTGGCGATTCGATGTCGCACGTGCACGCCGAATGCGCAGATCTTGTCGTTTCCCAGCCACACCCCGGGGGTCGACGCGCGCCACTTTGCCGCCAGTCCCAGGCCGGCCAGCCATTCCACGATCGTCGTCGCCATGGCCTGCACGTGCGCACGCACGCCCCGATGGATCCGAAAGATGGGATAGCCCACCAGCTGCCCCGGCCCGTGGAAGGTCACATCACCGCCACGTGAGGTTCGACAAACGTCGATGCCTCGCGAATGCAAGGTGGGCATGGGGAGCAACACGTGGGCTGGGTCGGCGTGGCGGCCCAAGGTGATCACGGCAGGGTGCTCAAGCAACAAGAGCATCTCCCGCCTTTGACCAGCGAGGATTTCGTCCCGGATCTGCTCCTGCAGTTGTTGCGCGCGCTCGTAGGGAACCCGGCCCAACCACGTCCATTCGGCCACCACATCCGAATTGGGCTTGGGATGGCCGCCACCGGCCATGGGCACTAGCCCTCCGAGATTTCGGCGAAGAAGTCCGCGTCGACAAAATCGACGTTGACCACGGCGCTCAGAACGCCGATCCCGTAGCGAACGCAGCTCTCGGCCATGGCAGCACCATCCACGACCTCAACCGGCGCGCCCGGCTGCTTCCATTCCGCGATGGCGTCGTCGGCCAACCGGCCTGCCAGCACGAGCACCCCTTCGTCCTGGTTGCGGGCACGAATTCCCGCGCGCAGCTCGCCCAAGGCGCGGCGGCCGGCCGCAGCAACACCCGGCCGCAAAGCGATGAGGCAGCGCGATGGTTTGAAGCCCCGGCCGCGCAGCGCCTCAAGGTATATCGTCCCCTCGACCCGTTTCACGAAGGTAGCTGGGCCAAATCCCTCGCGTTGCAAGAGAACGCGGGCCACCGCCTCGAACGCCGCCGGACTCAGTTCGCCCAGCCGCTGCTCAAGCGCGGCCAGCGTGCGCTCGCGCAAGGCGCGTCGGGCTTCGCCAAGCACGAACTCGGCTCGTTCAAGATCACTGTCAGCTGGACGACGAGTCAGGGCGTACAACCCGCTGCCCGCAGGTCGCACCCGGGGCCGCTGGCCAGCGCGCATGCGCTCCTTGCCCTCCGCCGCCAGGGCGGCTCGCATGACCCGCCACGCCTCGTTGGGCTCGCCGTGGATGAGCCGTCGGCGAACGGCTGCATCCGCGATTTGCCGCACGTGCAACCCGCGGCCCGGGGCCTGGCCTTTCAGAATCTCGATGGCCGCATCGATGGGAGAGGTGATCTTGCGCCCGGCCTGGTTCGGCGGGGCAGAAGGACCGCCCTCGCTAGCGGGTGTTGGCGTCTGGGACGGCCCTTCGCTCGGGCTGGGCGACGGCCCCGAAGCACCGGGCCGATCGGCTCGGGCGGTTGCCTCACCCGGAGAAGAGAATGTGTCGGCTCTGCCGTCCTCGCCCTCCGCCAGCTTCGACCCTGCTTCTTCCTCGTCCGCATCGCTTGGGGCCGCACCCGCCTCGCTGTCGTCGCCAGATGACCCGGTCTCACCCGGCTCATCACCCTCCCGCTCCTCTGCGTCGCCTTCCAAAACCCCACTTTCGGCCAAAGCCGCCGCGCGCGCCTCGGCCGACAACGAACCGCTTTCGGGCTCTTCGGGCGACTCGCTGACGTCCCGATCATCCACGCCTTCGCCCGGCCCGGCGCCTCCGCCCGCCGTCTCCCCGGCCGCCTCGGTCGGCGTCGCCGTTTCGTTCGGCGCATCGCCACGCCCGCGCCTCCGCCCCCGCCCGCCCCGTCGCCGTCGGCGCCCGGCGCGCGCCTCACCCTCATCCGCTGCCGGCACGGCAGGCGCTCGGCCTTCGCCCTTCGGCGCCTTTTCGGGCTGCGGCTTCTCTGGCTGCGGCTTTTCGGGTGCGGCTTCTGGCTCTGGGTCGGCGGCGGCATCCGGATAGCGCAGCAACCCGAAGACACCTGGCTTCACCCGCACGAAGGGACTGCCTGGGGCCTTCTTCACGGCGGCCGTAAGCTGGGTTTGCATGGTCACTTCGGGGGTTCGCCCCACGAAAGTCAGAAGCTTGCGCTCCGTGGCCTTCTCGGTGAGTTCCTTGAAGTGAAGAGGCCGGCGCTCGCGCCGCAGAATTTCGAGGGCTGCTTCCAGAAAGGTCATAGCGTCCCCGTCTCTACCACAAAGTTTGCGGATGGCGTTGGGGTCTTTGCTGTGGACGAGCAGCGCGTTTTTTTGACGATGCCCAGCCTAGGGGTTACCCGTGAGGAATGAGTTCTGCGCGCAAGATTGGAGTGCTTCTCGGCGGCCTGTCCTTGGAGCGGGACGCTTCGGTCCGGGCCGGCGAGGCCGTGGTGACGACCCTTCGAAAGAGGGGACATGAAGTTCAGGCTCTCTTTGTCGATCGTCACATCGACATGGCCCTGCGCCAATCGGGCATAGACGTGGCTTTTCTGGCCGTACGCGGCCGCTACAGTGGCGACGGCTGTCTGCAGGGCCTGCTGGAGATGCTGGCGATTCCCTACACCGGATCCGGCGTTCTGGCGTGCGGCCTGACCATGAACCGCGCCAAGACCAAAGACGTCCTGCGACTGCACAATCTGCCCACCGCCCCGGCCTACCTGATTCGGACCAGCCAGCAGGACAACATCAGCGCGGTTCACGGCGCCTTTGGATTCCCGGTGGTTGTGCGGCCCGTGGGCGCGACCATGCTTCTCGGGGGCACCCTGGTGCGCGACGAAATGGAACTGGAGAGCGCGCTCGAAGACGTGTTCGGCCTTGATGACGAAGCCCTGGTCGAACGGCTTTTGACGGGCAAGCCGATCTGTGTGCCGGTGCTTGACGGACAGGCGTTGGGTGCCGTGGAGGTGTCGCGCAGCGGCTCTTGGACCGCACGGCAATCGCCCTGTGCGTCTGGGTATGAAGCCTGCGCGCCTGCCCGCTTGGCGCCCGCCCGCGAGTCCTCGGTGTTGCGCCTGGCAACCCAGGCCTGCGAGGCGCTGGGCTGCGACGGGCCGGCCTGCGTGGAAATGGTCATCAGCGAGCGGTTCAACGAGATTATCGTGGACGTAGATCCCGCCCCGCTGCTCCTGCCGGGAGCCCCCCTGCCCCGCATGGCGCAGGAAGCTGGTCTCGACTTCGATGAACTCGTCGAAGAGATCCTGGCCGGCGCACGCCTGCGTGCCCACGGGATACGGCGCAATCGACGCACGGACTACAGGACGTTCGAGGGTCCAGACCGGCGAGCGAGCTTGGCGCCAGCCGCCCATTGATAGTCTAGTTTCTGTCTTTGTCAGCCCTGCGGTACCATGGTGCCGCTTGCGCCACACATCCCACCGTTTCGTTCTTCTCGGGACAGCAGCCCTGGCCACCTTGATCCTGGTGCCTGCTGGCGTTGCCCTTTGGAACCACGGCGTTGTGCCGTGGTTTGAGCGGCGAGTGGAACAGGCGATTGGGCGTCGTGTGCGCGTGGCAAGCCTTTCCCCGGGCGGGCTGCGCACCCTGGTCGCGCGTGGCGTGGATGTCTTCGGTGCTCCTCCTTTCGATTCAGAACCCATGGTGCGCGCCGAGCGCGTCGTCGTTCGACTGGGCGGTCCAGATCGCGGATTCTGGGAGCCAGCCGAAATCATGGTGGATGGGGTTGACGTCGAATACCTGCGGACGGAAACCGCCGACAATCTCTCCGGCCAGGGTTCACCAGCAAAGCCGTCCCCTGCGCCCGGCGGTCGACCAAACTCCCGCGAGGCGCCGATTGCGCTTTCGGTGCGCCGGGCGCGCATCCACGGCACCGTGGTTCTGCCAGGCGGCGTGCGGGTCGCCTTTCGCTCACCCGATGCCAGCTTCCAGCGCTCGCTCCAAGGCAAAGAATCTGCGCAGCTGAGAGATCTGGTTCTCGATGTGGGCGTCGGCGCGACCCTGCGCTTGCCCGAAGTCGCGGCAGAGCGGGGGCGCGGCATGCCGGTGACAGTGACTGGCCGACGCGCCAGCCTAGTGATTCCGGGTGGCGGCGTGCTGGTCGACGGCGCGACGGTCGAGGCGCGTTTCGCAGGGCAAGATGGATCGGTTGACTTGCGCACGGACGGACCGCCCGAATCCCCGGGCCTGCACATTTCCGGCAGAAGCGCGGGTGATGTGGCTGACATGGAGGTGGAGGCGCGGGATCTGCCCTTGCGTGCGCTCGGCGTGCTCGCCGATCCGCGTGGGTTGGGGTTGGACGAAGCGCGCGCGGATCTGCACGTCGTGGCGTCGCTTGACAGGGAGGGAATGCGAGTTCCCTTTCAGATCGACGGCCAAGCTCGCGGGGTGCACATGCACCATCCGGCAATTGACCGGACGCCCTGGCGGGACGTGGGTATGGATCTCCACGCGAGTGGGCAGGCGGCGATGACGACCGGCCGGATTGACATCGAATCTGCCGAGGTTCGTGCGTTCGGCGTCCCGCTGCACATCAAGGGCTGGGCCGAACTGCTCGGCACGCCCCGGGGTGAAATCAGCATCGGCACCTCGGAGCCCGTACCTTGCGGGGCCTTGCTCGTCGCACAGGCGCCACCCGTCCGACAGACCCTGGATGGCCTAGTTCTGGGCGGAAAACTGGGGATCTCGGTCGCACTTTCTTTCGACGCCGCGGCCTGGGAAACCCTGGCGCTTGACGTCCGCGTGAACCCACGCTGCACGGTCAAGACTGAACCGCAGATCCTAGCCAGCCTGACCCCAGCCCTTGTGCAGCAGACGCCGACCGGCCCCCTGGCCCCTCGCCTGCCGCTCGGCAGGTACCACCCCGATTTTGCCCCGCTGTCCGACATGCCCAAGCACCTGGCCGCCGCCTTTCTCACCTCTGAGGACAGCCGATTCTTCGCCCACAATGGATTCGACATCGAAACGATTCGCCATGCCCTGGTCCAGGACCTGGAAACCGGCACCTTTGGACGCGGGGCCAGCACCATCACCCAACAACTGGCCAAGAATCTCTTTCTGACTCCCCATCGAACCCTGGCCCGCAAGCTGGAGGAAACCGTGTTGGCGTGGCGCCTGCACAACCTGCTCGGGAAGGAACGCATTCTCGAGCTGTACCTGAACGTCATTGACCTCGGCCCGGGGATTCGCGGCGTTCGCCAAGCAGCGCGCGCCTACTTCGGCAAGGACCTGCGCCAGCTCCGGCCCATCGAGTCCGTCTACCTGGCGGCCCTGACGCCCAATCCGCATGTGCTGGCGCGACGCTTTCGCGACGGGCATGTAGACGATGGTTGGCTGCAGCGGCTGCATGACATGCTGGGCATGATGAAGCGTAGCGGGCGGCTTACCCCTGAAGAATTTGCAGCGACCCGCGGGACCAAGCCGGCCTTGCGCCGAGTTGACAAGGAGTTCACCGCTCGACCCGGGTTGTAGTGCTACCCTTATGCCCATGACTCGTCTGCAAAGTGCCGTCTTGGGCCTTGCGGCCCTCTTGTTGCCCTCGCTGGCGGCGGGCTCGCTGATCCAGGCCATGGATCTGGCTGAGCTGACGGCCCAGGCCGACCGTATCGTCGTCGCCCAAGTCATATCCGCCAAGGGCGAATGGGATTCCTCGGGACGAAACATTCACACCCGCGTGGAACTCAAGGTCGAAGAATCCTGGAAGGGATCGGTCAGCTCCGACGGGCGCATGGTCATCGTTCAGCCGGGCGGAACTGCGGGCGACATGGAGATGCACGTGCATGGCATGCCCAGCTTCGCTGCGGGCGAAAAGGCCGTGCTGTTCCTCGCCGGCCAGGCAGCGCCGCGCGTGGTGGGAATGAGCCAGGGCAAGCGTCCGGTGATTTGGGATGGCACGGCCAATCGTTGGGTGGCGGGAATTGCAGAGCATTCCGCCGTCGTACGCCGCGGGCCACAGGGTCAACTGAAACCCGCGCTACCTGAACCTGCCATGGGCCTGGACGAGCTTCGTCAGCGCGTGCGCACGCTGGTGGGTCAGTAGGAAATTGGGGACGCCTTCCATGAACAAGCGAACCAATCTGATCGTGGCCACCGTCGTGGCAGGTGTTGCGACCCTGTCAGTTCCCGCCGCAGCCTACGTCCGCACTACGACCAGCACGGGCGTGCCAACCGCATGGAAAGCGCCGTGTATAACCATGGAGTTTTCGCTGGGAGCGCCACCGCCCAAGCTAGACGGCGCGGCCTACCTCGCGGCCGCCCAGCAAGCGGGCGAGACCTGGACGCAAGCGTCTCTCGACGGAGTCAATCGATGTAGCAACGTTCGCTTTTCCGTGGATTCGGTCGACGATACCGGCGGGCAGGTGGGCAAGGACGGCCACAATCGCATGATCTTCCGCCAAGCCAGTTGGTGCCGCGATCCACCTCCCACCGATCCCAACGAGCCACCCTGCTATGCCCCGCAGGCGCTGGCCATCACATCGGTCTTCCAGTGGAGGACGACCGGCGAGATCCTGGATGCCGACATGGAGATCAACGCCCACGACTTCACCTGGGGCGACTTTGCGGCGGATCCAATTGTGTTCGATCCCAACACCCACGACTTTCTGGGCACCGTCACTCACGAAATGGGGCACGTCATCGGACTCGATCACACCTGTTTCAATCCGGGCCAGACTCGCAATGGCGTACCGGTTCCGAATCCCGTGGACAACAAGGGAAACCCAGTGCCCGCCTGCGACCTACTGACCAACCCGGAAACCATCAAACAGGCCACGATGTATGTCTCCGTGGCAGACAACCAGGCAGAGGTTGGGCTGCGCAGTCTGTCACCCGATGACGCCCAGGGCGCCTGTGAGATCTATCCCATCAAGAACAACTTCGTCTGCCTGCCCCCGTCGAGCACCGAAACAGGCGGAGGTTGCTCCTACCCGGCAACGCCAGGGCCGGTCTCTATCGCCTTCGTGCTGGCGCTACTCGGGCTGGCGGTGGCGATCCGCCGTCGGCGCTAGGGCGTCCGGCGCGAACAGCAAGCCTGAATTCCAACGGGTCCGGATGGCCCCCGGCGCGGACAACAGCGATGACTTGGGGTGCATGATCCTTGGCCTGCGCCGCCAGCGCGTACTCTCCGACAGGCACACGCATGAAGAACTGGCCTTGCGGGTCGGATGTGACTCGGATCGGTAGGGAGGTCGGCCTTCTGCCAACCCGCGCCTCCACCTGAGCACCCTGCAGAGCCTGGCCGTCCTGATCCAGAACGCGACCCGAGAGCACAACCCCGGTCGGCACCACGACATCGCCGAGATCGCGCACATCGCCCGACGCAAGCAAGAGTGGTTCGCGTCGCAAGGGCAGCTTGTCAGGGACAGCCACCTCAAACCGCGAGCGCCCCGGGGCCAATCCTTTCACCTCAAAGCGCCCCTGCGCATCGGTGAGCGCGGTACGGATGGTCCCTTGCCGCGCGACCGATCCCAAAGGCAACTCGGCGGCTTCAGCCGCAGTGGGCAGCGCTCCCGGTAGAACAATCATCTCGTCCTGGCCGCTGACAAGTCCGACCACCGAGGCGGGCACGGCGACAAGAGGCACGCCGGCCTCGTCGAGCACCCGGCCCGAAACCAGCGCCCCGCGCACAAGCCTGATGGTCGCCGGGATCCTGCTGCCAGCGCTGAGCGCAAACTCAGGCGCATCCAGCAAGACGTGGCCCTCTAGCCGAGCGAGAACCTGGTAGCGCCCAGGCCGCATCGGCCCCACCGTGAAGCGGCCTTCCTGGTTCGACTGGCAGGTCACGGGAAGGTCATCGGACGGCATGGCCAGCACATCGACCGTGGCTCCGGGCAGATTCCGGCCGGCGTCGTCGCGCACGCGGCCTTCCACGAAGGCTCCCGACCCCAGCGATAGACGCAAGGGCGCCTGGCGTCCGGGGCTCTTCTCGATCACCTGGCTTGCGGTTGCTGACACCAGCTTGCCGCGCGTGGCACGGATCGAGAACCGGCCCTCGCCCAAGCCTGCAAAGGCGAAAACGCCGCGCGCATCCGTCACCGTCTCACGCGACCAGCGCAGGCTGGGTCCGCCCAGAATCACAGTGGCCCCCGGTTCGGGACGAGCCACGGTCCCAAACACGATGCCGCCCAGGCTGCGCCCCTCCCCTTCGAGAACCAGGACTTGCGATTCGGGGGCTGGCACAGATTTGTTGCTTTCCAGCATGCCAAAACCGGCCGCCTCGACGAGCAACGTCCATGGACCCGGTTGCAGTTGGGCCAGCACAAAACGGCCCTCGGAATTCGAGCGCGCTTGCACCACGGAGCCTGCACGCTTGTTCTTGGGCCACGCAAGCACCAGGGCATCGGGAAGCGGCGCGCCTCGGCTATCCTGCACCACGCCGACGAGATCGCTGGGCGGAATCATGGGATTGATCGCCGCCGCTCCTGCCTCGACCGCAGCATGTTTCGGCTTCGATTCTCGGCAGGTGGCGAGCAAAAACGCCACCACAATTAGGGTGGTGAAGATTGCCTGTCTGTGAGTGCTTGCGGACCGCATCAGTCAGTGCTAATGCTACGCCCTCTCGAGGAACTCATGTCTGCGCAGTGTGCAATTTGCGGCAAACAAAGGCGAGTGGCTAACAATGTTAGCCACTCTAATATCAAGACCAAAAGCCTGCAGCGGCCGAACCTGCAGAACGTGCATGTCACGATCGGTGGCACACGAAAACGGGTACGCGTCTGCACCCGGTGCATTCGCTCGGGTTTTGTGGCCAAAGCACCGTAGCCGCGACTGGGTTCCTCCGGCGAATCCGGTGGGATCGCCACGCGGCTAGCCTGCCACTGCCACAGCATCGATTTCGACCTGCGCGCCTTTGGGCAGCGCCGCAACCTGCACGGTGGCCCGTGCGGGCGGTGTGCCTGTGAAATACGTGGCGTACGCCTCGTTCACAGCAGCGAAGTTCGACAGGTCTGTCAGATAAATGGTCGTCTTGACCACGGCGTCCAGTGACACGCCGGCGGCAACGAGCACTGCCGCCAGGTTCTGCATCACGCGGTGGGTTTCCTTTGCCACATCGCCCTCTCCCACCAGCTTGCCGGTTTGTGGGTCGAGCGGGATCTGTCCGGAGCAGTAGATGCAGCGGGTGCCTTGCGCAATCACGGCCTGGGAATAAGGCCCGATGGCGCGCGGGGCGGACTCAGTGGAAACAGCGGCTCGAATCATTGGTCCGATCATAGCAAGGGGCGTCGCCGGGGCACGTTTTCCAGATGGCAGGTTGCCAAGCGAGCATTGGCAGCAGTACCCTTGCCACCGTGAGATCCGCCACGCGGCCGCGGCGCCGAAATGCAGAACCTGAGACCACGGCGTCCCTGATGTCGGCCGTCGTGGCGAAACTCGGTGGCGAACATCGGGCCCGCGAACACCGCATCTTCTCTGCCTACGAGCAGGCGGTCGGCGGTCCCTTGCGCTTGCACACCAGGGCCGAACGCCTGCACGAGGGCACGCTGTTCGTACGCGTGTCGAGCTCCGCGCTGGCCCACCAGATCACGTTGCTCAAGCGTGAGATCCTGGAGCGCATGCAGCCGCTTGTGGATCCCGGGACGGTCTCCGACCTGCGCACGCGCGTGGGGCCCCTGAATCCGCGGCCCTAGGGCGCCGAACAGGTTGGCGGACCGAGCGAAATTGCGTAGTTGCGAGCGGCCCGAGGCGCGACGAGGGAGAATACTCGACGTATTTGACCGAGGAGCAACGAAGGGACGCGACGCAAATACGCGATTTCTCGACGGGAGACAAACTGTTCGGCGCTCTAGCGCTTTTCTCGGCAGGCGCTGGCTACTTGGCAAAGCCGGCGAGGCGTTCTTTTCCGGGCTTGGCCGCCAGCACGCGCAGGCCGAGCACAAGGTCGTAGGTAAACCAGAAATGCTCGTCCTTGCTGGTGTGCAGGCAGATGACCTTGTCGCGCAGTTCGGCTCGCGTGACCTTGTTGACCGGCAGCACGTCGCCGGGGGCGGCCACCAGGAAGATGGCTTCGCGTTCCTCTGGAATTGTGAAGGTGTCTTGACTAGCCGTGAGTCCCTCGGCCGAGAGAGCGGCGGTGATGGCGTCTTTGGTCATTGCGAGAGTCTACAACGATCGCAGCCCTTCGAGGGTACGCGCGATAGAATCGGGCAAATCGCCCGACACAAGGTTGTGCGAGCCCAGGGTTCGGATCGCGTCTTCGGCCGATTCGCCATGCACAAACACGCCTGCGCAGGCCGCGTCCGGCGCCTGCAGGCCTTGCGCGAGCAAAGACGCGATGACCCCGGTGAGGACATCGCCGCTGCCGGCCGTGCCGAGGGCCGGGTTTGCCGTCGGGTTGATGAACGCGGTTCCATCGGGTGTCGCGATCACCGTGCGGGCGCCTTTCAAAACGACCACGGCGCGCGATCGCTCGGCCAGATTGCGGGCGTGGCCGAGGCGGTCCTTCGCGATTTCGACAATCGGCAGGCCACACAGGCGCGCCATCTCGCCCGGGTGAGGGGTCAGGATGCGCGGCGCGCGGGCGGCAGACGCCACCTGCGCCACATCCTCACCGAGCATGTTCAAAGCATCTGCGTCGACGACGAGCGGAAGGGATAGGTCGGCCACCAAACGGCGAACCAAGGCTGCCATTCCGGGTCCCGTGGGAATACCTGGTCCCAGCGCCGCCGCCTTCATGCGCGCCGCCAGGGCGAAAATGCGGGCGTAGCTCGCCTCGTCGGCATCGTTGCCGTCGGCGTAGCAGGCGGTCATCTCGGCCACGACCTTGGCGTCGAGTGCCGTCTGACCAGCCGCTGTCGTGGCCACGGTGGCCAGGCCCGCACCGCTGCGCAGAGCAGCCCGCGCTGCCAACAAAGCCGACCCTGTCTTGCCGGCCGACCCGGCGATAACCAGGACGTGACCGGCGGTGCCCTTGTGGCCGCTCGGACCTCGTCGGGGCAGCATGCGCGCCACGTCTTCACGTTCCAACCAGTGGCACAGTGGTCCCTCGGCTTGCGCGGCGGCCACGGCCGCGTCGAGTGGGACGCCCAAGTCCACGATCTCGATCCGCCCGACCGGCGCATCTGGATCCAGCACCAATCCAAGCTTGCGGCAGGCCATGGTGGCCGTCACCTGGGCAGCAAACGCGACCCCGCGCACCGCGCCCGTGTCCGCATCCAGCCCCGAGGGGATATCGATCGCGACCCGAAGGGCATCGACCGCGTTCATGGCGGAAATGGCGGCCGCAGGTGGGCCGGCCACGTCGCTGCGCAGACCGGTACCAAACACGGCATCCACGATCACGTCGGCCCCGGCCAGGTAGGCCCGCCAGGTGGTGGCGTCGGTCTCAAACGAAGCATCGCGCACCAGAGCGCCGGGCAGGGATTCATACGCGCGGGCGAAGACAGCGGCGTCGCCGGCGATCTTCTCGCGCGGCATGGCCAGGAAGACCTGCACATCAGCGCCCCGGTCGAGCAGGTGCCGAGCCACCACGAACCCGTCGCCCCCATTCTGGCCAGCGCCACACACTACGCGCACGTCCAGGCCAGACAGACGCGGCCTTTCTCGGGCGATGATCTCCGCCACGCCGCGCCCCGCGTTCTCCATCAGCACCAAGCCGGGCAGCCCGAGCTTGTCGATGGCGGCGCGATCGACCGCTTTCGTCTGGGCGGCGGTAAGAACCAGGGCCAAGCAAACCTCCTACTCGGCGTCCCGCGCACCGGCTGCGATCGCCGCGCGCATATCGAGCACCGCGCGTTCAATACCAACAAGGACGGCCCGCGAAATGATGCTGTGACCGATGTTCAGCTCTTCCATTTGCGGCAGCGCCGCCACGGCGCCGACGTTGGCGTAGTCAAGGCCGTGCCCCGCAGCCAGGCGAAGCCCGCCATCCGCCACGACACGTCCAGCCTTCTCCAGTCGGGCAAGTTCGTGACAAGCGGCCGCGCTGTGAACCGCGGCGTGGCAGTAGTCCCCGGTGTGCAGCTCGGCGCACACGGCACCGAGATCGGCACTGGCCCGCGCCGCGTCCTCCTCGGGATCGATGAATAGGCTAACACCGATGCCGGCGTCGCGCAGGGTGCGCACCACGCGGCCAATGACAGCGCCCTGCCCGCGCAGATCCAGCCCGCCCTCGGTGGTGCGTTCCTGGCGTTTCTCGGGGACCAGCGTGCAGAAGTCAGGCTTGATTTCCAGGGCTAGATCCACGATGGAAGGATCCACTGCCATCTCAAGATTGAGAACGCCGCGCACCGTCTGGCGCAGCAGGCGCACGTCGCGCTCCTGAACATGGCGCCGGTCCTCGCGCAGATGCGCAACGATGCCGTCAGCACCAGCCAGCTCGCACAGACCCGCGGCCAGCACCGGATCCGGATAAATCGTGTCGCGCTGCTGGCGCAGGGTCGCGACGTGGTCGACGTTGACGTGTAGGCGAATCATTGAGCGAGTGCCTTCTGCATGGTTGCGACAATGTCCTCAGCGTAGGTGCGAATGGTGGATTCGTCGGTGCCCTCAATCATCACCCGCGCCTTGGACTCGGTGCCTGAGTAGCGCACAAGCACGCGGCCTTCCTGCCCAAGCGCGCTCTCCACTTTGTGGATGACCGCCCCGACGGTGGCCAACTCGTCGATAGGTGTCTTGCAACCGACCTTGAAGTTGATGAGCACCTGCGGAAAGCGGGTCATGATGGCGGCCAACTCGGACAGGGGACGCCCTTCCTCGACCATCACCGACAGGATCTGCAAGGCGGCCAGCAGGCCGTCACCCGTGGTCGATTCTTCGAGGAAGATGAGGTGTCCCGACTGCTCGCCACCGAAAACGAAGCCCTTCTCGCGCATGGCTTCGACGACATACCGATCGCCAACAGCGGTGCGCAAAAGCTTTCCGCCCTTCGCCACCAGCGTCCGTTCCAAACCTAGATTCGACATGACCGTGGCAACCACCGTGTTGCCCGGCAGGGCTCCGCGGGCCAGCAGACGCGTGCCCAGGATGGCCATGATCTGATCGCCGTCGACGATCTCTCCACGCTCGTCGGTGAGAATCACCCGATCCGCGTCGCCGTCGAGTGCCACGCCGATGGTAGCGTGGGTGCGGCGAACCTCGGCGGCCACCTTGTCCGCATGCAAGGCACCGCAATTGTCGTTGATGTTGCGCCCGTTCGGCTCGGCCGACAGCACGGTCACCTCGGCCCCGAGTTCGGTGAAGACCTGCGGTGCCGCCCGGTAGGCGGCGCCATTGGCACAGTCAACCACGACACGCATGCCATCCAGGGTTTTTGCCTTGGGGAAACTGTGTTTGAGAAACTGCACGTAGCGCCCTTCCGCATCGTCGATGCGGATGGCCTTGCCTATCTTCGGCTCGGACCCTGGCGTGAGCGGCTCTGGGTTGGCCATGCGCCGCTCGATGTCCGCCTCCACGTCGTCAGGCAACTTGAAACCGTCGGACGCGAAGATCTTGATGCCGTTGTCCTGATAGGGATTGTGCGAGGCACTGATCACCACGCCCGCATCGGCGCGCATGCTGGATGTGATGAATGCGATGGCGGGCGTGGGCAAGGGGCCGACCAGCATGACATCGGCACCCGCCGAGACGATTCCCGCCTCCAATGCGCTCTCAAGCATGTAGCCGGAGAGCCGTGTGTCTTTGCCAATGACGACCCGGCAGCGCCGACCACGCATGCTGAACCGTTCCGCGACGGCGCGCCCGAGGGCAAGCGCCATCTCCGCCGTCATCGGGGGCTGGTTGGCGACACCCCGGATCCCATCAGTACCGAAAAGTCTGCGAGTCTCTTCTGTCTTGCTCATGCGATTCCGGCATTCTAGTCGACTTCGCCGGCGTGGGCGATGGCTTCAGTCACGCACACCACGTCGCGCATGGCCGCGACATCGTGAACCCGCACGGCATCCGCGCCATTCATGATGGCCACGGCCACCGCCGCCGCGGTCCCGAAGATCCGTTCCCCAGCCGGTCTGCCGGTCAATTCCCCGATGAATTTCTTGCGGGAGACACCCACCATGATGGGAACGCCCATCTGTTCCCGCAGGCGCGCCAGGTCCTTGAGCAGGCGCAGATTGTGCGCCAAATGCTTGCCAAAGCCGATTCCCGGGTCAGCCCAAATTTCGCCGCAGCCCGCAGCCCGCGCCGCTGCCACTCGACTGCCCAGTTCGCGCGAGACCTCATCGAACACGTTGGCGAAGTGGACGTGGGCCTGCATGTCCGCAGGCTGGCCGCGCAGATGGCCCAGAACCAAGACCGCGTGGCCCGCCGCAGCCACGGCCAGGATGTCGGGATCGAGCAAGCCCCCGGACACGTCGTTGATCGCGGTTGCACCCGCGGCCAGGGCGGCGCGCGCGGTGGCCGCCTTGTAGGTATCGACGGACAACCGCACCTGTCCTCCCAGACGCGCTGCCAGTTCGCGAATCACGGGCGCCACACGCGCGATCTCCTCGGCCTCGGGCACCGGTGCGGATCCCGGCCGCGTGGATTCGCCGCCCACATCCAGCCAATCCGCTCCCTCCTGCACCATGTCCAAGCCAGCCGCCACCGCGTCCGCAACCGAAGCAAATCGTCCCCCGTCCGAGAACGAATCGGGAGTCACGTTGACAACGCCGACAATTCGCGTGCCCATCAGCAGGTAGGCCGAGCCGGCCCCCTCTTCCTACGCCTTCTCGGGATTGGGCAGCGGTCGAGGGAACAGCGAAGCTTGCGGTCCCGGGCGCGCCTGTCTCTGCGCGCCACCACCCTTGCCGACCGCGGAAAGCGGCGCCGTGCGGTCGAGTTTGCCACCGGCAAACAACGTGTCGATCTCGCTGCCGTCCAGAGTCTCGTACTCGAGCAAGGTCTCGGCCAGCACGTTGAGTTTGTCCATGTTGGCGGTGATGATCTGCTTAGCACGATCGTGGTTCTCGGTGACGATCCGGCGCACCTCGGCGTCGATGTCCACCGCGGTCTGCTCGCTGTATTCCTTGTGCTCGGCAAAGTCGCGACCGAGGAACACCATCTCTTCGTTGCGCCCGAAATGCAGTGGCCCGATCTTCTCTGACATGCCCCACTCGCACACCATCTTGTGTGCCAGGTCGGTGGCCATGTGGATGTCGTTGGATGCGCCCGTCGTGATCTGGCCAAAGACCAGCTCCTCGACCACGCGGCCACCCATGGCCACCGCTATCTGATCGTTGGCCCCCTCACGCGAAAGATTGAGCCGGTCTTCCAGCGGCAACTGCTGGGTGAGTCCCAGAGCCCGGCCGCGCGGAATGATGGTTACCTTGTGGACGGGGTCAGAGCCCTTCATCATCTTGCCCACCAGGGCGTGGCCTGCCTCGTGAAATGCGGTGATGCGCTTGTCCTGATCGCTGATGATCATCGACCGCCGCTCCGGACCCATCAGGACCTTGTCCTTGGCCATCTCGAAATCGTGGCGGTCGAGCTGATCCTTGTCCTCGCGCGCGGCCAGCAAAGCCGCCTCGTTGACCAGGTTCTCAAGGTCGGCCCCGGAAAAGCCGGGCGTTCCCCGCGCTACCACTTCGAGATCCACGTTGGGGCCAAGCGGCATCTTCTTGGTGTGAACCTTGAGGATTCCAAGGCGCCCCTTGACGTCGGGCCGCGGAACCACGATGCGCCGGTCAAAGCGCCCCGGCCGCAACAGCGCCGGATCAAGCACGTCAGGCCGGTTGGTGGCCGCGATGAGAATCACGCCGTCGTTGGACTCGAAGCCGTCCATCTCGACCAGCAATTGATTGAGGGTCTGCTCGCGCTCGTCATGCCCGCCGCCGAGGCCCGCCCCACGGTGTCGGCCCACGGCATCGATCTCGTCAATGAAGACGATACAGGGTGCGTTCTTCTTGCCCTGTTCAAACAGGTCGCGCACGCGGCTGGCGCCCACGCCCACGAACATCTCGACGAAATCTGAACCAGAAATCGAGAAGAACGGAACCCCGGCCTCGCCCGCAATGGCCCGCGCCAGCAGGGTCTTGCCCGTGCCGGGAGGCCCCATCATGAGCACGCCCTTGGGAATGCGGCCGCCCAGTCGGGTGAACTTCTTTGGGTCCTTGAGGAAAGCGATGATCTCCTCGACCTCGTCCTTGGCCTCTTCGATGCCTGACACGTCGGCGAAGGTGATCTTCTTCTGGCTCTCGGAGAGCAGACGCGCCTTGGATTTGCCAAAGCTCATGGCCTTGCCGCCGCCCATCTGGAGTTGGCGCATGAAGAGCAAGAAGACCACCGCGACCACGATGATGGGCAGCCAGGTGATGAGGATCTGTTGCCAGAATCCGCCTTCGGCCTCGCGCGAAATCTCGTAAGGAATGCTGGCCTTGTTGAGCTTCTCCAGGGTCTGCTCGCCGATGAAACCCGTGGTGACGAAGGCTTCATCGCCCTTCTTGAGGGTTCCGCGAAACTCCGCGTTGTTGCCGTTCATCCGAATCTGCAGCGGCGCGGCCTTGAAATCGCCCGGCGACTTCTCGACCTTCTGGATGAACTCGGAAAACGCCAGCTTCTGTTCGGCTGCACGCGGATTGATGAGCTGCCACACCAGGAAAAAGGTGAAAAGCAGCATGGCCCATACAAGAATGGTCTTATGGCTGTGACGCACGCGCAGTCCTCTAATTTCTTCGGCTGTCTGTTCAGAATATTGACCGCAAACGGCGCGGCGTCAACGGAAGTTCCCGTCGGCAACGCTGTCAGACGGCGCGCACGGCGAGCCACTGTGAAGGGCCGACCTGCGGGCGCCCAACTTCGGAGGGTCGAAGGCCAGCGACAAACAGGATGGTCCCGGCAGCGTCCACCAGCACGGGAAGATCGCACCGCTGGTCGCGCGGGATCTTGGCGTCAACGAGCAGGTCGGACAGTTTGCGACTGCCCCGACCACCGCGCGGCCGCATCCGATCACCGGGACGAAAAGCGCGCATCCGCAGGGGTTGGGCGATCTGGGCCGCGTCGAACACAGCGGCATTCTTCGGTGGAACCGCGGGACACTCGCCTTGTTCAAGCTGGAGCGCCGGGCCCTGGTCTCGCCCAGGCAGGTGATATGTTCCCGGCCCCGCCACCGCGACCGACGCAGCCGAATCCGATACCGACAAAGGAACATGCTGTCGCTTCGATCGCGGCTGCAGTCGGACGTTGCCGTAGCTCACCACCACCTCGCCATCCGGGACGGACACCCGCCGCGTCCCCTGCCCGTGCAGCGCCATTTGTTGAATGAGCGCAGCCGCGCGCCGCGGGACCGAGGGGAACGCGCGCTTGCCAGCATCGCCCGCGGTGGCGGCGCGTGCATCCTGGGCCAACGACAACAGCGCTTCGACCAGGCGCGGATTTTCGTGCGAAAGCAGGGGCAGAAGGTCGAGACGGATCCGCACGCGGGTGTAGTGCCGGTTGGCATTTGAGGGATCCTCGACAAACGGAATTCGCCGCTTGGTCAAAAACGCCATGATGGCCTTGCGACGAACATCGAGCAGCGGCCGGATCAAGACCCCACGCTGGTAGGGAATGCCGGCCAGGCCAGAAACGCCGGTGCCGCGCAGAATGCGGAAAAGCAGAGTTTCCGCTTGATCGTCCGCGTTGTGGCCCAAGGCCACCCGGCCGCAGCCCAGACGAGCCGCGGTTTCCTGCAGGACGAGAAGGCGCACGTTGCGAGCAGCCTCCTGTAGCGAAACATGGGGACGGCGCGCGGCCTTGACGTCAACCTTGAGAATCTCGCAGTCCACGCCAATGGCCCGGCAGCGCTCCGCCACCAAGGCTGCCTCGGCGGCCGATTCAGATCGCAGACCATGATCCACAACCGCCGCGACTAGCTGGATCGGCAAACGTGAAGCGAGGTGCTGCAAGCCATGCAGGAGTGCCGTCGAGTCGGGACCGCCTGAGACGGCCACCAACACGCGCTCGCCGCCAGCCAGCAGCGCCTGCTCACGGATGGTATGCACAATTTGGGAAAGCACGGCACTATCAGGGTTTGCGCAGCATTAGGATGTGCTCGCGGCGCGGACAGCCGGCGAAGATGTCGCGCAACCGGCGATCGTGCGGTGGTCGGGCCTGTGAGACACGTGCCACCGGCGTCAGGCCCAGGTGCAGGGCCTCGTCCTCGACTGCGTGGCTGGCATCCTCGGGCGCACCCGCGACGACGCCGTCGCCGACCTGCAGAATGATGGCCGCGCCCGGGCGGGCCACCCGCGCCATCTCCGACAACCAACGCCGCCGATCCTGGCACCAGCGTTGGGCCGCGGAGCCCAACCCCTCGTCGCGCGAGCCAACCTGAACGCGATCCAGTTTTGCGCGCGACAGCCCCAGCCACAGGAAACGCACGTCATGGTGTTCGGCGTAGTCGTAGGTTCCGGCGTAGGGTGGCGATGACAGGATCAAATCGAACCCGCCCGCAGCCAAGGCGCCCAAATCTCTCGCGTCTGCCAGGTGAATCTGCGGCGCTGGCGTGCCCGCTGGTGCATGCCGCTCCAAGGCCTCCAGCCCGCGGGCCAGTTCCTCGGCGCGGCTGGCGAAGAAGTGCGACGGCACGCCTCGACCGATGCGCCGAACCTCGTCCTCGGTATTGCCACGCATGAACTTCACCAGGATCGACGACAGGCAGGCGCGCAGGGCGTGGCCCACGTCATCTTCCTTGGTCGCGCCGATGAGTTCGCGCAAGCCGTAGAGCTCAAACGCGACATGGGGAAAGAAGCGGTCGCTCTCCCGCCGCGCCCAGTTGGGGATCTCGGGTCGCTGGCGCTTGCGGGCACGCTCACCCGCCTCTTCGGCGATCTGGCGCGCGCTTTCCACCAGACGCTGACGGCCGTCCGGCCCGAGAGTGGTTGAGCGTACGCGCGCGATGATCACGGCCAACGGGCTCGCGTCGCTGCCCATCGCCTTGCGACCCGAGGCCATGGATTCGACCAGCACCGTGCCGCTGCCACAGAAGGGATCGAGCACGTCCTGGCCGGGCTGCGAAAAACGTGCGATCGCGAGTCGAGCCGTGGATGGATGCATGCGGCCGGCATAGCTGTGAAACCCGTGGGTCAGCGCCCGCGCCAGTCCCGGATCTGGGGCAAACAATTCCGCCAACGCATCCGCGGTCTCGCGGTCGCCCGCCTGATCCACCGCGCCGCCGAAGACGGAAAACGCTTCCTTGCGGCGCTGGACTCTGAGCAGCGGGCCCTCGGCAGAGCGCTCGCGTCCTCCGGCGCTCTTGTGATCCTTCTTGTTCACGCGGTCCATCGCCATGACTCGAAGACTCCCCAAAGAAGTTGGCCAATTTCAGGGACCCCACGCAGATCGCCCACCAAACGCAGCGATTCCGCGTCGAAACGCGGCGCAGACGGAAGAATGCTGCAGGGCTCGGCCATGGATAGGACGCCACTATAGCGCGCGCATGGGGCGGCACCCATCTTTGCTGCCAACCCGCCAAAACGCTCCTCCCCACATTTGATCCGCATCTCCGTCTCCTGTACGCTGGCGGGCCAATTGAACAGCCGGTGATTTGCACATGGAACCACTCAAGACCAAGCCTGAAGGAAGCGCGAAATGGGACCTCGTCAGCCTGGGCGAAATCATGTTGCGCCTGGATCCCGGGGATTGCCGTGTTTCAACCACTCGTTCATTCAAGGTGTGGGAAGGCGGCGGCGAGTACAACGTCGCGCGCGGGCTGCACCGCTGCTTTGGCCAGAAGACCGCGGCGGTCACCGCGCTGGCTGACAATCCGGTTGGCCGCCTGGTGCAGGATCTCATCTATCAGGGCGGCGTGGACCAATCGCACATCAAATGGGTTTCCTACGACGGCGTGGGACGCACGGTTCGCAACGGCCTGAATTTCACCGAGCGCGGCTTCGGGCTGCGAGCGCCGGTCGGTTGTTCGGATCGCGGCCACACGGCGGTGTCGCAGCTCAAGGCAGGCGACATCGACTGGAAAAGGATCTTCCACGACGAGGGCGCGCGCTGGTTTCACACCGGTGGGATCTTTTGTGCCCTGTCGGAAAGTACGCCGCAGGTGGCCCGCGAAGCCCTGCAGGCGGCGCGCGAAAACGGGACGATCTCCTCCTACGACCTCAACTACCGCGAGTCGCTGTGGAAAGCGATCGGCGGGCGCAAGCGCGCGGTCGAGGTGAACCGCGAGGTGGTGTCCCAGATCGACGTGCTCTTCGGCAATGAAGAAGATTTCACCGCGGCGCTGGGCTTCGAGGTGGAAGGCGTCGACGAGAACCTGTCGAAGCTCGATCCCGAGAGCTACCGCCGCATGATTGAACGCGTGGTCGCGGCGTACCCCAATCTGAAGTTGGTGGCGACCACCCTACGCAACGCCAAGAGTGCGACGTGCAACGACTGGGGCGCCGTCTGCTACTGCGGCGGCCAGCTCTACGCCACGGCTATGCGCAAGGACGTGGAGATCTACGATCGCGTGGGCGGCGGAGACTCATTCGCCTCCGGGTTGATCTACGGCTTTCTCGCCGGGCGCTCCCCACAATGGGCGCTCGACTGCGGCGCTGCGCACGGCGCGTTGGCCATGACCACCCCGGGCGACACCACCATGGCAACCCTGGCAGAAGTTGAAAAGGTCATGAAAGGCGCCAGCGCGCGCGTGGCCCGATAGCAAATAGGAAGGAAGTCATCATGAAGTCACGCGACAAAGCAGAAGTTATCGGCCGCCTCACATCGATTGGCATCATTCCCGTGGTTCGCGCCGAATCCACTGACATGGCGCGACGGGCGGTGGCCGCCATTCTTAAGGGCGGGATCTCGGTGCTTGAAATCACCATGACGGTTCCCGGGGCGATTGGCGTGATCAAGGAACTCAGCGCCGAGATTGATCCCGAGGTCATCATCGGTGCCGGCACGGTGCTGGATCCGGAGACTGCGCAGGCCTGCATCGACGCTGGCGCGCAGTTCATCGTCAGCCCGGCGCTCAACCTTGACACCGTGGCCCTGTGCGGACGGCTGGGCGTCGCGGTGATGCCGGGCGTGCTCACACCGACCGAGGTGGTGACCGCCTGGTCAGCCGGCGCCGATTTCGTCAAAGTCTTCCCGGCCGGCGCCGTGGGCGGGGCCAGCTACATCAAGGCACTCAAGGCACCACTGCCGCACGTCAAGATCGTCCCAACCGGCGGGGTTTCGCTGGAAACCGCGGTGGCCTTCATCAAGGCTGGCGCCGAAGCACTGGGCGTGGGCGGCGAGCTGGTCGACATCAAGGCCTTGCGCCAAGGCCGCGACGAAGTGATCACCGAGCGCGCGCGGCTGTTCGTGGAATTGGTTCAGCAAGCGCGCGCTACGTAGAAACTACGGTCTAGGCACTGTGACTGGCGCCGCGAAGGGAAGCGGCGCTGCTCCGGCCACTTCCACCGCGTACCACTCGGGCTGGGGCTCAGGCACCCAGACCATGCTTGCCGACGTGTCACCGATCTCGGTGCGATACACCGTGATCGCCGTCAGGGGAGCACCCGTGTTGTCATAGATTGTGGCGGTCTCGGCCTCACCCTCGGGCGGCGTGTTCTCCTCGACCGGGACGCCCCACCGCGGTCCATTGGCGTCAACCAGCAGGACACGCCATTTCGACAACGTCTCCGGAGGCGCAACATGCAAAGTCGCGCCGTTGACCGCGGCGACCCTGGTCGTGATCCCTGCGTAGGTGTAATCGCTCATCCATTGGGTGTTGCAGTAGCCCATGATGTCGGTGGCCTTGGCTGGATCGTAGAGTGTCTGGCTGCGGCTGTCCCAGCCCCAACTCCCGAGCGCGCCCTTCGCATAGGGATACTTGGCATCAACGCCGGTGATGGTTTCGCCGCGAAGGGCGCAAGGCGCGTGCTGGCGCCCGTGGTTGTGCCCCACTTCGTGGGCCATGGTGAGGGCCGACTCAGAATCGGCGTACGCGACCCCCATCGCGACACGACCGGCACCCAGCTTGGCCGTGGTCACAACATATCCGATCCCCGTGGTGCACACCCCCTGGCAGTAGACACGCAGAGTGCTGGCGGGCTTGATTAGGCCGAAATAGTAAACGTCCGCGGCAGGCGCGTCCTTGGCTCGCTTGGCGCGCAGCTGGTCGAGGGTCGTGACCCAGTCGACCGGCGAGGCAGCCGTGATCGTGTCACCGATCGTGAACGCAATTGCATCAATCGGGTACATGGCCATCATCTGGCTGGTATAGAGGTCGAGAGTGGCCTGCGAGGTGTCAGGCAGCAAGTTGCCGACCTGGATCGGAATGATCGTGATCTTCAGACCGCCCGGGGTTTTCAGACCCAGATCCGATTCGCCGGTGGCGGGAAAGCGCGCCGTGCCCGCGGCACTGCTGGACGGCGTGCCACACTCAACCACCTGGACCGAGTAGGTCAATGAACCGGTCATGACTGCGGCCGGGACCAGGATCGGGAAGGTCGTCGCCAGGTTGGCGTCGGTGGACGCGGCGCTGATTGTCTGTTTGGAATAGTACTGGGTCGCCTGCCCTCCAGAGGGCGTCAGGGTCAACCGGGCCGACAGCTCGCGCGCAATCCACCCACTGGCCGGGGTGACAAACACCCGAAACATGGTGTCCCGCCCCGACACCACGGCGCTGTTGCGCGAGGCGACCGCCACCTCGGTGCCATCGGTCATCAGGGGAATCTTCACGGACTGGTAGACGGCAATCTGCTGCAAGGTGAGGTTGGCTGCGACGCTATCTGTGCAGCCATCGATGCCCGTCTTGCTTGCCGGAAAGCCCCCAGCCTCGCTTGCACTCGCGTCTGCGCCGGTCGTCCCACCCGCAGCGTCCTTGCCTCCGACCGCAGCGTCGGAGATTGGCCCTGAACCGCCGCGCGCGCCAGCGTCCACCACTGTGGTTCCGCCAGTCGGCGCGCTGGTGCCACCTGAGCCTGATGTTCCGCCGCGCGCACCACCTGAACCCGAGGTTCCGCCGCTTGAGCCGCCGACGCCCGTGGTGGCGCCGCCAGAGCCTCCAGCGCCTGGCGTGGCGCCGCTGGAGCCTCCCTTTCCGCCGCTCGATCCGCCCGCTCCTCCCACGCCTGCGCTTCCGCTGCTCGATCCGCCTGCCCCTCCCCGCGCCCCGGAGCTGCTGCTGCCCGCAGCACCGCCTGCGGATGTGGCCACCCCGCCACTGCCACCCACGCCCACTGTGCCGCCGGAATTCCTGCTGCCGCCACTACCAGCAGGTGAGGACGACGCGGACGCGCCGCCGGTCCTACCAGCATCGGCCGCATTCACCTTGCGCGAGGCACCGGATCCGCCACCGCAGGAGGCTACTCCCACCGAGGCGACGACAAGCAAAACCAGTGGAACTCTTCCGTCGCGACGTGACGTCATGGATGGCTCCTTGCGATGTCCGCAGCCGGCAACAGCCAGAGTCTACTCGTGACCACGGCCATGGGAAAGCCCGCGATTGTGAGCAACTGAGAGCGAATGAGGGCGCCGAGCCGATCACACCCGAGGCGCGTTGGGGCCGCGCGTGAAGAAGACGCGCCAGCGGCTGATCCAGGCGAGGACGCCCACCACCACGGCCATGGAGAACGGCCGGGTGAACCGCAGGCACCGCTTGGCGAGCACGTCTTCCACCACGTCAACCGCTTGGTCGAGCGTGTACATGAAGGGCCGAACCAGGCCGCGCGCCATCTTGGTGTCCACGAAACCAAGACGCAGGTTGCTCACCGCCACGCCATGCTGCCGCACGGCCAGGCCCAGACCCTCGAAGTAGCCCGACATCGCCGCCTTGGATGCTGGGTACGACGGCGCGCGCGCCACCACCAACACGTCTGACTGACTGGACAGCGCGACGAAATGACCACGGCCAGCCGCGACCATGGCAGGCACAATGACCTCTGCCGTGCGCAGGGCACCCATCAAGTTGACATCGAAGACTTGGACGTCCTGGCGCAGATTGCGCGGATCGACTGGACAGCCAATCCCCGCGCAGTAAATGCAGGTGTCGACCGAATCCTGGCCCACGATCGCTCGCAGTTTTTCCACGTAGTCACGATCGGTGACGTCGAGCACGTGGTGCCGATAGCTGGCATGGACAATCGGGCTTTCCCGACGCGACACGCCGGTGATTTGCCAGCCGCGATCAAGCAGCCGCCGCGTGGTGTGCAGACCGATGCCGTCGGAGTTTCCGATGAGCAGCGCGTGGCGGGGCATGGACGTCATGATGTGGCGATGATAGCTCGCCGCGCCCATGCCGCGTCGTCAGAAACGTCACCAGCCTCTGTTCCCGATCGAGCGAGCCTATCCGGCTGACACAAACCGTCAGAGTGTGAGGTTTCACGACAGCAACCTGCCCATCCGGACGCGTCTATCCGTTATAGTGGCAAGGCAATATTCATAGAGGAACCCGATGCGATTCAATACTCCTGCTGGACTCGTCACAATTCTGTTTCCGTGCCTAATCTTTGCGTGTTCTGCGGCTGAGGTCTCCGCCACAGATCCGTACGCCAGTAGCGGTGGCAACGGTGGGCGCGCCTCCAGCGGAGGGGGCACCGGTGGCGCCATTTCCCTGACCACCAAGGCGTCCGCCCCGCCCGCGGTCGACACCAGCAAGCTGCCCGCCCCTCCCGGCTGCGGCGACAGCAACCTGACCAAGGACGAGGCCTGCGACGACGGCAACCGCGTGTCGGGAGACGGCTGCGCGGCCAACTGTCTCGCCGTCGAAGTGGGCTACTCCTGTGTTCCGGCGGGCAAGCCCTGCCATCGCGTCGCCCGTTGCGGCGACGGCATCATGGTCCCGCCCGAGCTATGCGATGACGGCAACAAGGTTGCGGGCGACGGTTGCTCGCCCAACTGCAAGATCGAGATTGGCTACAAGTGCACGAGCGACAGCCCCAGCGTGTGCAGCACTACCACCTGTGGTGACGGCAAGATCGAAGGCGCGGAAGGTTGCGACGACAACAACTCCATGCCTTTCGACGGTTGCTCGTCGGATTGCCAGAACGAACCCAACTGCAGCGGCGGCTCATGCACATCAAGGTGCGGCGACGGCATCGTCCTGGGCGAAGAATGTGACGACGGCAACAACGTCGACGGTGACGGCTGCTCCAAAGATTGCAAGGTGGAGACCGGCTATACCTGCGCACAGCCCTCCATCGGGGACAAGATGATGGTTCCCGTGGTCTACCGGGACTTCCGCTACCACAATCCCACCGACTTCCAACCCGGCGTTACCGGCCAAACCACGGCCTCAAAGGGCATGGTCAATGCCGACCTCGACAAGGATGGCAAGCCGGTGTTCACAGGCCTTACCGGCGGAGCCATCCACGTCGAGAGCCCGTCCACCTTCGCGGAATGGTATCGCAATACATCGAGCATCAACCATGCCACCGCGTCGAAAATGGCACTCTACAACAATGGCAACGGCGCCTACGTGAACCGATACGGGTCGAACGGGGAACAGTGGTACACAACGGAAAAGGCCTACTACTGCGGCAACGTCGGGGCGGAGCAGACGGACGCCAGCGGCGCCGCCATCCCGTGCACATCCAAGTACGGCTCAACCGACTGTGATGGCAAGCTAGCCGCGGGAGAAGAGCTGCTCAAGTGCAACATCGAAGGCGGCAACTACACGGCAATGTTCATCGTGGCGAAGGTCGACGGGAATCCGCTCTTCTTCCCGGTCGACGACGACAATTTCACTCCCGCATCCGAGCGAGAGGGCGCGCAAATTCCGCCTCTTTACGATCCCCAGGGGACGTGGCCCTTTGACACCGACGCAAGCGGCGTCAAACGCATGCATAATTTCAGCTTCACGAGTGAGGTCCGCTACTGGTTCAAGTACGAGGCGGGCAAGACCTACCAACTGGATTTCGTCGGCGACGACGACGTGTGGGTTTTCATCAACAAGAAACTGGCCCTCGACATCGGCGGTATTCACACGCCGGTGCCGGACACCATTACCCTCGACTCGGCCGCGGCTGCCAAGCTGGGCGGCATGAAAGACGGCAACGTCTACGAAGTGGCCGTGTTTCAGGCCGAGCGCCAGACAACCGGGTCATCCTACAAGCTGACCCTGAGCGGCTTTAATGCCGCTCCCAGCGAATGCACGCCCGTCTGCGGCGACGGCATCGTGGAGATTGGGGAAGAGTGCGATGACGGCAAGAACAACACGGGCGGATACGGCCAGTGCGGCCCCGGGTGCAAACTGGGCGCCGGCTACTGTGGCGACGGGATCATTCAGCCGGGCGAGGACTGCGACGACGGCGTCAACAATGGCAACCCCTGCCCGTCCGGCTGCCGCAACCTGATCGTGCTCTAGAGCGCCGAACAGTCTGACGGACCGAGTGAAGTTGCGCAGTTGCGAGCGGCCCGAGGCGCGACGAGGGAGGATACTCGACGTATCTGACCGAGGAGCAACGACGGGACGCGACGCAAATGCGCGATTTCACGACGGGAGGCAAACTGTTCGGCGCTCTAGCCTGCTTCGTCAGTGCGAACAGGCGAGCGTGGCAGGACTGAGTGTGCAGGTGGCGGAATGACAACAGACTTGGCCAGGGCAGGTCTGTGGGCCGGTGCAAGTGAGCTGGCAACTGGTGGCCGCACAGGTCACGGCATTTTGGCAAGACTTTGAACCGGTACAGCTGACCTCGCCCATGCCTGCATAGACTTGGACGGCCCCGGCGCAGGATGCGCTTCCCGTGCAGGCCAGGTCGCAGGAATCGCCCGAACAGAACAGACCCGTGGTGCATGCCCCGCCGCCGGCACAAGTAATCTGATTCGTCTTCGCGTTGGTCTCCACCCCTCTGCCACAGGAGTTCGGCCCGTCGCAGTCCACTTTGCCGCTGCCCGTGCCCCCGCCCACCTTCACCGCACTTGCGCAGGATCCATTTCCCCCGCAGGCCAATTCGCAAGAGTCGCCCGAACAAGTCAGCCCCTGGGCGCAGGCCCCGTCGCCCCCGCAAGTGATCTGATTGGTGGTCGCGTTGCTCTCCACCGCGCCACCACAGGCGTTCGACCCGCCGCAGGTCACGGTGCACCGGCTGCCCGCGCACTCAATCGCGCCACCGCACGACCCAGCCTTGCCGCACGTGATGTCGCAGGCGGTTGCCCTGCGACAATCGACTCCGCCCGCGCAGCCATTCGGCCCGCAGTCCACCCGGCAGGGCATGGCGGAAGGACACGCCACGATTGAGGCGCAGCCACCCGCAGCGCTGCAATCGAACACGCATGTGCCGTCGACGTAGCTTCCGCCCTTCTGCGCGCACCGTTGCGCATCGGTTGGCTCGCTCGCGTCATCATCCCCGCCATCGAGGCTGCTCGCTCCGTCGCAGATACCGACTGCATCACCCATGTCGCCGATCGACGCGCCATCGGCGCCACCCGAACCATCGGCTCCTGCGTACGCGTCACCACCCGACGCGCTGTCGATCGACGTGGCATCGGCGCCGACCGAAGTGTCGGATTTGCCACCCATGCCGTCACTCGACGCTCCGTCGGCAATCGCAGCGCGGTTACCTCCGCCCGCGCTGTCGATCGACGCACCATCGGCACCCATTGAACCGCCGTCGCCGCCACCGGCTGCGTCGGTCGCCGTGCCACCGGCAGCCACTTCTTCGCTGCCCGCGTCGCCATCGCCCAATGGACTCGCGGGCGATCCCGCCTGCCCGCCTCCGGCCGCCTGTGCACCGCCGGCGGGTCCGCCTCCGGCAGTCAGACCGCCAGCAGCCGCAGGCTCTGCCGCACTCAACCCTGTGCGATCAACCGCACACGCCAACCCAACGCCCGCCAAAACGGCTGCGCATAGCAAGTGACGCATAAATGGCATTGCATAGAAACCTTACCCGAACCGGCAAGAAAGTGGGAAGGGGGCATCCCTTTGGTCACGCAGCGACGGTCCGACCGGGGGTGCGCGTGACGGCAGCACGCAAAAAAACAGGCAAAGGCACGCACCTTTTCGCCAGTCTTGCCGACAACCAATCATGTCGCTTCGTCCATTTCTTGCCTGCATCGTCGTCGCGGGGCTAGCGTGCGCAGATGTCTCAGCCTCGTCGTTCCCTGTCTTGGCCTCCAGTAGGCCACCGGCCGCGGCTCGCGCTGGCGGCCGGGATGGCGCTGGCGTGGCTGGCTGGGTGCCAAGGCGCGGCGGCCCAAGCGCCGACGCCGGGCGGCCGACTGCGCGTGGATTTCATGGACGTAGGTCAGGGAGACGCCGCGCTGATCCGGTCTCCGGCTGGCAAAACGCTCCTCATCGACGGCGGATTGGCGGAGGCCGGGCAGGCCGTGGCCGCATTCCTGTCTGGCCAAGGGGTGGGGACGCTGGACCTGATCTTTCTCACGCACCGCCATGCCGATCACCTGGGAGGCTTGCCCGCGATCGTCCAGAAGCACGACGCGCGCCTGTTTCTCGATGCGCCCTATCCACACGAAATCCCGGCCTACGATCGGCTACTGGCCCTGCTCAGCCAGCAGAAGGTACCGGTTCGTCAGGCGACCCGCGGGCGCATCATCGATCTGGGTGGCGGAGCGCGCCTGACCCTGCTGGGTCCGCCCGATCCGCCTATCACCAATTCGCGATCGGACGTGAATGCCAACAGCGTGGTGTCCCGGATCGATCTGGGCAAGGTCGGCATCCTGTTTGCGGCCGATGCCGAGGCGCAGACCGAACGCGGACTCCTCGACAGCCAAGCCAACCTGCGCGCCGCGGTTCTCAAGGTGGCCCACCATGGCAGCCGCTACTCGTCGACACCCAAATTTCTGCAAACGGTGCAGCCTTTGGTCGCGGTGGTGAGCGTCGGCATAGGCAACGAGTACCACCACCCGGATGCGCAGACCCTGGAGCGGCTCACGCGGATGGGTGCGCGCGTGTTCCGCACCGATCTCGACGGACCGATTGCCATCGAGACCGACGGGAGCAAGATCGAAGTGCTTGTGCGCGGACGCAAGGAGGTCTTTCAGGTGCCATGACAGCCACAGAAACCATCGTATTCATCGACGAAGTGGAGGACCAGGTCGCGCGTCTGGTGCTCGGGGAACAAGTATTTCACCTGCCGCGCGCGCTGCTGCCGGCCGATGCGCGCGAAGGCCAGTGGCTGCGTATCTCGGTGGCGGTCACACAGGCGCCGCCTAACGACAGCACGGCTTTGCGCAAGCGATTGGGCGAAGGCGATCCCGGCGGGGATATCAAGTTGTAGGTTGCCGTGGCCCGATGGGCAGGACGGTGCGGCCGAAGCTTTCGTTCAGGACCTGGGCGATGCCCAGGTACATGGCCGACAAACCAACGAACAGGCCTTCCCAACCCGCAACCCGCGTGAATATCTCTTGGCCGCTGAGATCGCCGGCGGCCAGCAGCGCGAACAGGATGGTGAGCGATCCAAACACCGTCATCAGGGCCTTGTTGGTCCGCAGGGTGCCGAAGAACATCAGCAAGGTGAAGACGCCCCACAAGGCCAGGTACGCACCAACCGAGGCCTTGTCCGGGGCCGCCGCCCATCCCATCTTGGGCAGCAGCAACATGAAGGCCAGGCTGATCCAGAACAGGCCATACGACGTAAAGGCCAAAGTGCCAAAGGTGTTGCGTTTCTTCCACTCCATCACGCCGGCAATGACCTGCCCCAGCCCGCCGTAGCACAGCCCCATGGCAAGGATCATGCTGGACAGCGGGATAATCCCCGCGTTGTGCAGATTGAGCAAAACCGTGGTCATGCCGAATCCCATCAGGCCCAGAGGCGCAGGATTGGCTGTCGTGTCTTTGATGGTGATCTCGGTGCTGTCCATGGCTCTTCCTTGTTGCGTGGCCGTGCGTCCGGGAATGGTCCTGCGTCGCAGTTGTCGGCAGGCGTGATCCGTTCACCCCCGCAGGCGCCGGGCATCGTGCCCTTCCCGTGCGGGTGGGTCAAGCACGTTGTCGCGACTACGGCTGCGCGGCCGCCGCGATGCCGGCCGCTTGCGATTCAATCAGTTCCAACAACTCGGCGACCTGAAAAGGCTTGTGGATGCAGGCCAAGCCTGGGCTTTCCAAAAATCGCCGCGCCTCTGGCGAGCAAGCCCCGCCGGTGATGAAGATAAAACGCTGGGCCAGCTCCGGCCAGCGCTGCCTCACCGTCTCGTACAGCTCGGAACCCGACATCTCCGGCATTTGTAGATCGCACAGCACCGCATCGAAGGCGCGATCCTGGCCGAACAGGCGCAGCGCCTCCTTGGCTCCCAACATGGTCTCCACGTCGTGGTGACTCATCAACATGCGGCGATAGGCCTTGAGCAGCAGCGCCTCGTCGTCCACCGCCAGCAGGCGCCGGCGCTGCACCGCCTTGTGCGTGGGCAGGGTCTTGGGCGGCCCCACCAGGCCCATGCCACCGGCGGGCAAACGCACGCGAAACAGCGCCCCACGGCCCGGCACACTCTCGGCGGTCAGCTCGCCGCCCGCCGAGGTCACAATGTCGCGCGAGATGGGAAGCCCCAGCCCGGTGCCCAGGCCCGGCGGTTTGGTGGTGAAAAACGATTCGAAGATGCGGGGCATGACCTCGGGCGGAATGCCGGGGCCGTTGTCTTCGACCTCGATCACGACGCGGTCACCGTCGTCGTAGCTTCGCACGTACAGTCGGTTGCGCTTGGGATTGCCTGCGGCCAAGGCATGCGCGGCGTTCATGAGCAGGTTGAGAAACACCTGGCCCAGCCGGGCGGCACTGGCACGCACGCGCCGGGTCGCCCGCAGATCCCGTTCCACCTGGGCGCGGTAGCGAAGCTCGCTGCGCAACATGGTCAGCGACGAATCCACCGCGGCGTTCACGTCGGTGAGCAGGGTGGCATCTTCATCCACGCGCGAGAAGGAGTGCAAGTCGCGCACGATGCGATGGATGCGCGCCATGCCTTCCTTCGACTCATGCACGATGTTCATGGCCTCAAACAGAATGTCGCTGAACCCCAGCCGGCGCACGACCTTGCCGTCTGGCTTGGGCTTGATGTCGTTGGGCTTGCTGTCGGAAATCTTGCTGTCGGACGACTGCAGGAGTTCGGCCAGGGCTTCCAGATTGGCCAACACGAACGACGCCGGATTGTTGATCTCGTGGGCAACCCCAGCGGCCAGCATGCCAATAGAAGCCAGCTTCTCCGACTGCAAACGCCGCACTTCGCGATCGCGATCCTCGGTCACGTCGCGCACGTAAAGCAGCACCCGCCGGCCTGCCGCGGGATAGGCCCGCGCCTGGAACTGGCGCCCGTGCAGAGAAAAAGTCCGATCCTGGGTGGCGTTCTTGGCAGCGGCATCTCGGGCCAAAACGGCCAGGGTCTCACGCATCGTCGGATCCGCACCGGACTCAACAAGCCCACCAGAAAACAGGCTCTCGCCCACCGCGAGACGGGCTGCGTCCGGCTCGCCTCGCATGCGCCGAAGGGCATTGTTCTCGACCTGCACATGCCCCGAAGCATCCAGCAGAAGAAGGCCGTCTTCGATGACGTTGAAGGTGTCGCGAAGCGCGTCGCGCTCAGCGCGCAGCTCGCCGGCCAACTCCTCCAGTTGGCGGGTACGTTCCACCACCTTGCCCGCCAGCTCGATGTTGTGGCGACGAACCTCGTCGGCCAGCGCCTTCGAGCGCAGGACCGATCCCACGCGCGCCAGCAGCTCAAGCGGTTCGATGGGCTGCACGATGAAGTCCGCTGCTCCCAGATCGAGCCCGCGTAGACGGTTTTCCACCGGGTTCTGCGCCGTCGCCAGCAGAACCACCGGAATCGCGGCGGTCTTGTCATTGGAGTGAATGCGACGACACAACTCGAAACCGTCTATCCCCTGGATGTCGGTGCGCGCGAGCACCAAATCCACCCCACCCTTTTCCGCCAAGTCCAAAGCCGCGACCCCGTCAGACTCCTCAACCAGCTTGTGCGTGCTGAGCGATTTGATCGCGTCCCGAACCGCGGCGCGGTTCTCGCTGTCATCAACAACCACAAGAATGCAGGCCATTTCTGGTCCCTAGTCCCCGCGTCCCCACCCAGAAGAAACCGCGCACGCGAAAGGCAGAAGGCCCCCGAAAAGCGGTCTTCGCCTCTGTCGCCAGGATCTGAAGTGTGGGTTGCTCATGGAGTCGTTCGAGCTGTGTATTATCCGCCTTTCACCCACACCTTTTCAAGCCCGCTGACTGATCCGTGAGGTGGTTTGGCCGGAAGCACCCCGCGAAAGAACATTCGTTGTATAGTCGCGCGCGAGATGTATACGGCCCGCGCGGTGGCAGCGGTACTCGGCATGAGCCTGGCGCGTTTGCGCTCGTACCAGCGTGCGGGCATCGTCGCGCCGACTCGCGACGAAAAGGGCGAGTTGCGCTTCTCGTTTGAAGACCTGGTCCTTTTGCGCAAAGCCGAAGGCCTGGTCGAGCAGCGCATTCCCGCTCGCCGCGTACGCAACGCCATCAGAAGGATCCGCGACGCCCTGCCCGCCGGCACCTCCGTCCACCAGGTCGCGCTATGCGAGGAAGGCCAGCATGTCGTTGCGGATGACGGCCATCACCGCTGGCACCCAGAATCGGGTCAGACCCTGTTTGATTTTCACGGCCGGTCGCCTGACAGCGGCGGCGCCACGGTTACGTCCCTGGGCAAGGCCCGCACCACCACCAGCCCTCCCGCAGGCCAGGAACCGCCGCAGACGGCACGCGATCACTTCAGGCGTGGCTGTTTGCTTGAAGCCAGCGCACCCGATGAAGCGGGCGACGCCTACCGGGCGGCCCTGGAACTGGAACCCGAATTCGCCGACGCGCATGTGAACCTGGGTCGCCTGCTGCACGAGGTGGGCGATGTGTATGCGGCCTTGGTTCACTATCGGGCGGCGCTCTCGTTGCGACCGGGCGACGCCACCGCGGCCTTCAATGCGGGCGTGGCGTTAGAGGATTTGGGCGCGACGGTCGACGCCATCGCCGCCTACCGGCGGGCGCTGGAATGCGACGCCCACAATCCCGATGCGCACTACAATCTGGCGCGCCTTCTTGAACAGGACGGGAAGCCAGACTTGGCCGTGCGCCACCTGTTGCTGTACCGTCAGTTGACCAAGAAGCAATGATGGCAACCGCAGACCAGACAGACCATCCCCACCCATCGTCGATCTCGACAATCACGGCATCAGGAGCCGACGACATGCAGCGCCTTGGCGTGCGTCTTGGCCTGGCGATGGGCGTGGGCGACGTGGTTGCGCTGGTCGGCCCGCTCGGCAGTGGCAAGACAACCTTTGCCCAGGGGTTGGCGCGGGGATTGGGCGTGGCGGACGATCGCCATGTGGTGAGCCCGAGCTTCGCCCTGGTCAACGAGCACCCCGGCCGCATCCCGTTCGTGCACGTCGACGTGTACCGCATCCGCACGCCCGCCGAGCTGCCCGAGTTGGGCCTTGAAGAAGCCTACGATCGCGCCGCCACCGCCATCGAGTGGGCCGACCGCTTCCCCGACCTTCTGCCGGCCGATCACCTCCAGATCACGTTGGCTGTGGATGGGATTGACCAGCGCCAACTGGAGCTGCAGCCGACGGGACCACGCAGCCGAATTCTGGCGGCGGCGCTGACGAGAACTTGATCGCCGGTCCTGTCATCCCTATCGTAGAGAGGTGGACATCATCCCGATCGTCTTCGGCGATCTTCGCCAGCTGATGCCGAGACCCTACAGCGAGATGGTGCTGGTGGCCGCGGCCTTCCTGTGCGGCGCCCTGGTGGGCTTTGAGCGCGAGCGGGAACACAAGCCGGCGGGATTGCGCACCATCATCTTGATCTGCGTTGGATCGGCCATTTTCACCATCGTTTCGGCCAGCCCGGCGCTCGGCGGCCATGAACCGGCCCGCATCGCCGCCCAGATCGTGACGGGCGTCGGCTTTCTCGGTGCAGGGTCGATCGTGCGCGATCGCCATCACATCTCCGGGCTGACCACGGCCGCGACAATATGGGCCAGCTCAGGCATCGGCATCGTGGTGGGTGCCGGCTACGCGGCAGCAGGGGTGATCCTTTCCGTGTGCGTGCTGGTCACCCTGGGTTGGGTCCGCCAACTGGAAGTCTTTCTCAACGGTGCCTGCCAGGTACGCCGAGTGCTTGTCGTGTACCAGCCCGGCCAGGGCAAGACGCGCGTTCGCATCGGCGCCCTGCTCGACCAAGCCAAGGGACACATCGCCATCGGCGAGGACAAGGAGCGCCCCGCGGGCTTGCGTGAGATCAGTGTCGAGTACTGCGGTTCGCATCGCGACCACCGCGTCGTACTCGCCGAACTGGCCGATCTGCCCGGCGTAGAAGCGCTGGAAAGCGTCGCGTAGGGCTACAACTTCCCGACCAGGACGCGCAGGTCGGCCTCGCTGCGCTTCTGTCCGCCCTCTTCGAACCACACCACGTAATTGCATCCTTCGCGCCAGCGCGAGCAGCCCCAGCCGCGCTTGCCCGTCATAAGATGCCCCTGTCGGCAGCGCGGACACAAGAGATCACCGACGCTGTCGCGCGGGGCCGTGACCGCTTTGGGTTTCGCCAGTGCGGGCCTTGGCTGCGCCTGCGCTGCCGGAGTGCGAACACGTGCAGGCTTGCGCGCTTTCCCGGCGCCGCGGCCTTTCGTCCACTTTCCTCTCTTGTCTGCGCTCACGGCTGGCAACGCGAGAGCGCGCATGGGAGCGGCCGCCCGGATGGCATCAACCATCTCGCGCACGTAGCGGGCGATGTCGGCCATGAAGACCTCGCGTTTGTCTTCACCGCGCGCCATGCGGGCCAGGCGCGCTTCCCAGGTTCCGGTCAATTCGGGGGACGCCAGGCTGGGCACAGGCAATCCATCGACCAGCGCAATACCCACCGGCGTGGCAACCAAATGCTTGCCTTCCCGGGCGACGAAGCCGCGCTTGAGCAGGGTTTCGATGGTCGCCGCACGGGTGGCCGGTGTGCCAAGACCGCTATCCTTCATGGCGGCCCTCATCTCGTCATCGTCGAGCGGATCCGACGCTCCCCGCAAGTCGTCGATCCCGTCGCGCCCGTCGCGCGAAACACCAGCCGTCTCTGGCCGCGCGATGGTCTTGCCGGCGTTCTCCATCGCTGACAGCAGCGTGGCCTCGCTGTGTCGGGCGGGCGGTTTGGTCTTCTTGGCCAGTGTCTCGAAATTGCCGTCCAACCGTTGGCCCTGGGCCAACGGCGGCAACACGGCTGGCTCATCCTCGTCGGCCTCTTTCTTCCTGCCCTTCTTGGCACCGGGCTTTTCGTCCGCCTCTTCGCCGCCAAAGCCAGCCACCTCTTGCCAGCCAGCCACAAGACGCACTTTCCCCTTGGCAGCGAATCGGTCCGGCGGCGGGGGCACAGCCGCCACCAGAGGGACTTCCTCGGCAGGCTTGTCCGCGGGCTTGGCGGTGCCAGAAGGTGCCATCCCCTGCCCTACCCTGACCACCACATCGGTCTGTGCGAACTCCGCATCGGGATAGAAAGCCCCAAGGAATCGCCGTGCCACGAGGTCGAAAATCCGACTTTCGTTGCGCTCCAGGGCGTCCAGCTTGACCGCCTTTCCCGTGGGCACGATGGCGTGGTGGTCCTGGATCTTGGTGTCATCGAAGAAGCGCTTGCTGGGCCGGGGCTGATTCGCCAAGAGCGGCCGGGCGAAAGCCGCGTAGTCGTCAATCTCAGCCAGACCAGTGAAAATCTTGGGCAGGGTTCCCACCATGTCGCTCGACAGGTGGCGCGAATCGGTGCGCGGATAGGTCAGGATCTTGTGGCGTTCGTACAGCGCCTGCGCCGCATCCAGGGTCGCCTGCGCCGATAGGCCAAAACGCTTGTTGGCCGTCCGCTGCAAGGAAGTCAGATCGAAAAGCATCGGCGGCGGCTCTCGCGTCTTGCTTTGCTTCAGACTCTCTACCAGCGGGCCCGCGGGATCGGCGGCAGTGCCGTGCGCGCGACAGCGATCCCTGATCTCGGTGGCCACGGGTGCGCTGGCGAAGCGAGTGGCCTTGTCGGCCGACCAGGTCGCGGCGAAGTGCGCGCCCTGCGCCGTGGTCAGCTCCGCCTTGAGCTGCCAGTAGTCATGGGGCACGAAATTCTGAATGGCCTTCTCGCGTTCCACCAGGATGGCCAGCGTGGGCGTCTGCACCCGACCGATGGAATACAGCATGGAATCTGGGCCGGTGCGCTGACGGACGGTCACGGCCCGCGTGGCGTTGAGCCCCACCAGCCAGTCGGCCTCCGATCGGCAGCGTGCGGCGTCCGCCAGCTTTTCCAGCTCAGCCCCTGGCTTGAGCGCCGCGAATCCTTGTCGAATCGCCTCGTCGGTCAGCGACGAGATCCATAGCCGCCGGATGGGCAGCCGGCTGCCGGCAAGCTGGTAGACGTAGCGAAAGATGAGTTCGCCCTCGCGGCCCGCGTCGCAGCCATTGACCACCTCAGAGAAGCGTTGGTCGCCGAGCAACCGGCACACCTCACGAAGCTGGTCGCGCGTGCCTGGCACCGGCCGCAGCTTGAACTCCGACGGAACCATGGGCAGCGTGTCGAGGCGCCAGGCCTTCCAGCGGCCGTCGTAGCTGGCCGGCTCGTCGAGTTCGACCAGGTGACCCACGCACCAGGTGATCACACGGTCCTTGCCGTCGAAACAGTGTTTGCCCGTGGGGCGCACCCCCAGCACGCGCGCCAGATCGCGCGCGACCGAGGGTTTTTCAGCGATCACCAGTTGCACCATGTGAGCTTATCGGAAGTCGCAGCAAGAAGGTGCGTGGTGAATGAACGATCTTGGGCCGCTCGGCTTCCGTAGACGCGTCGGTGCAATTTGTGTTAACAACCTCGTCTGTTCTCAATTTCGAAGCGATTTGGAGGGCCCATGAAGAAGTTGCTCGTTTTCGCTATCAGCACACTAGCCCTTGCTGCCGTCGCGGGCAGCGCCCAGGCAGCGGACTTGCCAACCAAGCAGGAGGGAAGGGTCTGGATCGACCAGAACTTCGTTCTGGCCTTCTCGCCCAACTGGAGCCTGACCACCATGCCCGGCGCGCGCGCGGAATTCGCACGCAGCCGCGAAGGCAGGGGAGGTTTGCAATTTCTCGAACTGTTCTTCGGGCCGAACTACACGTACAAGACCGGCAACCTGACCATCAAAGGATCGATCTGGTACTACTACATGGGCTACCCGCAGCGCGGACGGACGGTCCCCGGCAAAAATGAGTTCGATTGTTCGAGTCTGCCCCTGGGAACAAGCACGAACTGCACCTCGGTCTACAACTTCTCTCACAACTTGGAAATCATTCCGTCGGTGGAATACCGCATCGGCCGCTGGTCGTTCTCTGACCGGGTCATCTTCCACAACACGTTTTACGCCGACGTCTACGAGACGGCCGCTCAACGGCGGGGCTGGGGCACCGTCTTGCGTGAGCTGGTCCAGGCCCGCTACGCGCTCACCGACCGCCTCGGTGTTTCGCTGATGGACGAGGTCTTCGTCGGCATCAAAGAGGACAGTGATACGAGCAGCATCGCAAACAACAAGGGCTATATCCCCACGGGCTACTGGAAGAGGGGATTCCGCGCCAACCGCATCTACGCTGGCGTTGACTTCAAGGTCACGCCGAACTTCACTCTGGCGCCGATGTACATGGTCGAGATCGGCATGAATCCCGCGGATTCGGCCGACGTGACCGACGTGGCCCACACCCTGTTTGTGGTCGCGACCATCACCGCCGCCACATTCGGCAACAAGTAGCGTCGGCGCCGCCCGGGCAGATCTCTTTCACGACGTTTCCGCCGCCGGGTCTGTGACCCCGATCCTTCGGGCTTGAACCGTGCGCGACGGAATAGGTTTCAGGTCAACATCATGAAGGTCGAACAAATCACGGTCTTTATCGAGAACCGCTCGGGCCGGCTTGCGGACGTGGCGACCCTACTGGCCGAATCGGGGGTCAACATTCGCGCCACCTCGTTGGCCGACGCGGCCGACTTCGGCATCCTGCGCCTGATCGTCAACGACACCGAAAAGGCGAATCAGGTCTTGAAGGACCACGGATTCACGGTCAGCAAGACGCACGTGGTGGCCGTGGCCGTGCCCGACCGCCCCGGGGGACTCGCCGAGATCCTGACCGCCATCAAGAACGCCCAGCTCAACGTGGAGTACATGTACGCCTTCGTTCATCGCCGCGAGGTGGATGCCACCATTCTCTTTCGCTTCGACGATGTGGACCACGCCGTCGCCTCGCTGCAGAAAGCCGGCGTGCGCCTGCTCTCGGGCGAGGAAATGTATTCGATGTAGCCCCGCCAACCACCACCGGGAGAAATTCAATGAATCGAGTGCTCAATTGGATCGTACTTTCAGCAGCGCTGTTCTTTGCCGGCCCCGCCACCGCGAAGGAAGCCATCAAGATTGGCGCGATCCTCAGCGTCACCGGTCCGGCCGCCAACCTGGGTGGCCCCGAGGCGCGCACGATGCAGATGTTGGTGGATGAGGCCAACAAGAAGGGCGGCATCGCCGGCCATCCCATCGAGCTTTTCCTCAAGGACTCGGGCAGCAGCCCCGAAAAGGCCATCTCGTTTGCCAAGAAGCTCATTGAGGAAGACAAGGTCTTCGCCATCATCGGCCCCTCGACCAGCGGCGAGACGCTGAAGATCAAGGGCATCGCTGAGGAGGGCAAGACCCTGCTCATCTCGTGCGCCGCGGCCGAGGCCATCGTCAAGCCGATCGGCAAGTGGGTGTTCAAGACGCCCCAGAACGACAGCCACGCCGCACGCAAGATCCTCGAACACATAAAAAAGGCCGGCCTGACCAAGATCGGGTTGGTGTCCTCCAACACCGGCTTTGGCAAGGCGGGCAAGGAACAAGTCGAGAAAGTGGCCAAAGAACTTGGCCTCGAAATCGTGGCCAACGAGGTCTACGAGAAGGAGGCAACCGATCTCACGGCGGTGGCCACCAAGCTGAAGGCCGCGGGGGTACAGGCCTTCATCAACTGGTCCATCGAGCCGGCGCAGGCTATCGTGCTCAAGAACGCGCGCCAGATCGGGCTCAACGTGCCCATCTACCAAAGCCATGGCTTCGGCAACATCCAGTATGTGAAGGCCGCAGGTCCGGCCGCTGAGGGCGTCATTTTCCCGGCCGGGCGCCTCCTGGTGGCTGATTCCCTACCCGCCAGCCACCCGCAGAAGGCCGTCCTCATGAAGTACAAGAAGGACTACGAGGCCAAATTCAAAGAGGACGTCAGCACCTTCGGCGGTCACGTCTACGACGCGTTCCTCATGTTGACCAAGGCGGTCGAGGCGGCCGGCACGGATCGCGAGAAGGCGCGCGAGGCGCTGGAGGGCGTGCAGGGCTTGGTGGGCACCGCCGGCGTCTTCAACTTCTCGGCGCAGGACCACAACGGCCTGAAGGCGGACGCGTTCGAAATGCTGACCGTCAAGAATGGACAGTTCGTAGTTCTGCAAGAAGGCGTGGACAAGAAGGACGCGCCCGCCAAGAAGAAGTAGTTGCAGACTGGGCGCGGGAGCCACGGCTTCCGCGCTCGCGACTCATGACAATCGCGCTCCTCCTGCAGTATCTCGTGGCTGGGGTCACCTACGGGGCGATCTACGCCATCGTCGCCATCGGCTTTGGCATCGTCTACAACGCTACGGGCATCATCAATTTCGCCCAGGGCGAATTCGTCATGCTGGGCGGAATGATCGCGGTGTCGCTGCAGGCCTTTGTGCCGCTGCCAGTGGCCGTGCTGCTGGCCGTGCTGGTCACCATGGGCGTGGGAGCGCTGGTCGAAATCTTGTTCATCCGTTGGCTCGATCGCCCGACCGTGCTGCGCATGATCGTCATCACCATCGGCCTGTCCATCGGAATGCGCGAGCTGGCGCTGCTGGTGTGGGGCGAGGGAGTGCGCTCGCTGCCCTATTTCACTGGCGACGCCGTGAGCGCCCTGTCCGTCGGTGACGTCCATGTATCGCCGCAGGTGCTGTGGGTGCTGGGCACGGTGGGCGTCATCGTGGCGTTCCTGGTGCTCTTCTTCGGACGCACGCGTCTTGGCCGGCAGATGCGCGCCTGCGCGGCCAACCGGGACGCGGCCCGTCTGTGCGGCATCGACGCCAAGGGCATGGTCACGCTGTCGTTCGTGCTGGCGGCCGGCATCGGCGCGCTGGCCGGTTGCGTGGTTTCACCCATCACGTACGTGCAGTACGACAGTGGAACCAACCTGGCCATCAAGGGATTCACAGTGGCGGTGCTCGGCGGTCTGGGCAACAGCGCCGCCGCCCTCGGTGGGGGCATCATCCTCGGCGTGATCGAGTCGCTGTCTATTCTTGTCTTGCCAGCCGCCTACAAGGACGTGGTCGCCATCGCGATTCTTCTCGCCATTCTGGTATTCCGCCCCGCCGGCGTCTTCGGCAACGCGGCCACCGCGCGCCTCAAGGAGCACGTATGAGCCGGACGCGCGCCCTCCCTCTCGCCGTTTTCGCGGCGCTCATCGTGGTGGTTCAGCTGGCCACGGGCATCGCGGACAAGAGCCAGTACCTGACCCAGCTCACCATGGCTGGCTACTACTCGCTACCCATTCTCGGACTCACCCTGCTCATGGGCTATGCCGGTCAGATCTCCATCGGTCACGCTGGCTTCTTCGCCATCGGCGGCTACGTCTCGGGGTTTCTCACCACGGGCAATCTCACCGGGCTTTCCGACCGCTGGTGGGTTCGCGCGCTGGCCCGCCTGCACCTGCTGGCTTCCGGCCAAGACGCCTTTGACAGTCCGTCGCTGGTGGTACGCGCCTGGCCCGCCTGCATCGCCGCGCTGCTCGTCACCGTCGTCGTGGCCTATCTCATCGGCAAGCCCGTGTTGCGCTTGAAAGGGCACTTTTTGGCCATGGCGACCCTGGGATTCGGCACCATCGTCTATCGCCTGGTTCTCGGCACCAGCGCGCTCGGCGCTGCGGATGGCATCTCGGACATTCCGGCGTTTCATCTTCTGCCCGGCCTGGATGTCAGTGGCAAGTCCGCCCTGCGCGTCTCGAACTACTACGTCGCCTGGGGCCTGGTGCTCGTGACGGTGATTCTCCTCGGCAATCTTATCCACTCGCGCATTGGCCGGGCCATGCGCGCCATCCACGGCGCCGAGGAGGCCGCCACCGCCAGCGGCATCGACACCCAGGACACCAAGTTGAAGATGTTTGTGCTGTCGGCCGTGCTGGCGGCGCTCGGTGGCGTATTTTTGACCCACTACAACGGCGGCATCGGACCCTCCGAGGCGTCGATCATGAAGTCCGTGCGTATGGTGTCCATTGTGGCCATCGGAGGTATGGCGAACCTGTGGGGCGCCCTGATTATGGGCGTGCTGCTCAACTTCCTCTCGATGCGCGGCTCGTTCGGATCGTACGACGACGCGGTTTTCGGCGGGATTCTCCTGCTCATCATGTTGTTTTCGCCGCAGGGACTGCTGCGCGCGGATCTGGGGCGACGGCTCTTGCGCCTGATTTCTCGCCGCCGCAAGGAGCCGGCCACGTGAATCTGCTGGCCTTGAGTGCCCTCAGCAAAAGCTTCGGCGGCCTGCGCGCCGTCGACGACGTCGGCTTCAACGTGGCCGAAGGCGCCATCAAGGCGGTCATCGGCCCCAACGGCGCGGGCAAGACCACGCTCTTCAATCTGGTGTTTGGCTCTATCGTGCCCGACAAGGGCAGCGTGGAATTTGCGGGCGCGCGGCTGTCGCCGGGGCGGCCTCACCGCCATGTGGCCGCGGGCATGGCACGCACCTTTCAGCACATCCGGCTGTTTCCAGAGATGACGGCGCTGGAGAACGTCATGGTGGGCAGGCACACGCGCAGCCGAGCCGGATTTCTGTCGAGCCTTGTACCCCTGCCGTGGACGCGCCGGGAAGAGCGCGACATCCGCGCCGAAGCCCTGGCCGCCATGCATCTTCTTGGCATTGAGTCCCTGGCGGAAAGCGATGCCACCCACCTAGCCTACGGCGAGCAGCGCTCGGTCGAACTGGCGCGCGCCCTGGCCAGCAAGCCCAAGCTCTTGCTCCTCGACGAGCCGGCCGCGGGCCTCAACATGCGCGAGACCGTGGACTTGGGAAAGCTCATCCGGCGCATTCGCGACAGTGGCGTGACCGTGCTGCTGGTCGAGCACGACATGGGCCTGGTCATGGGCATCTCGGACGAAATCGTGGTGCTCTGCCAGGGCCAGAAGATCGCCGAGGACAAGCCGCTTGCCATCCAGAAGAATCCCGAGGTGGTGCGCGCCTACCTGGGAGACGACGATGCTTAGTCTGCGCAACGTCGAATCAGGCTACGGCAGCCTCAAGGTGCTGCGCCACGTTTCCCTGCACGTGGGACGCGGCGAGATCGTCAGCATCATTGGCGCCAATGGCGCGGGCAAGACGACGTTGCTCAAGACCATTGTGGGCCTGCTGCGCGCACGCGACGGCCAGATCCTTTTTGAGGATCGAGATATCGCCACCGCCCGCACCGAATCCATCGTGCGCAGCGGGTGTTCCTTGGTGCCCGAGGGCCGGCAGGTGTTCGCGCCCATGAGCGTACACGAGAACCTGCTGCTGGGGGCCACGGCGCGCGTGCGCCGGGGAACGCGCGTGAAGACCGACGAGGACATGGATCGCGTCTTCACCTTGTTTCCACGGCTCAAGGAGCGGGCGAGCCAGCTGGCAGGCACGCTCTCCGGCGGCGAGCAGCAGATGCTGGCCCTCGGCCGCGCGCTCATGGCTCGGCCCAAACTCATCCTGCTCGACGAGCCGTCCATGGGATTGGCACCCCTGGTGGTGAAGGAAATCTTTGTCGTGATTCGCCGCCTGCGTGACGAGGGCACCACCGTGCTGCTGGTCGAACAGAACGCCCGCGCCGCGCTCAAAATCGCCAACCGCGGCTACGTGCTGGAAAACGGACGCATCATTCTGGAGGCCCCGGCCGAGGCCTTGCTGGCCAATCGCGACGTCGAACGCGCCTACCTCGGCCGCGATCTCGACGCCGAGGCCGCCATGGATACGGGAAGGTGAGAACATGATCTACGAACCCGAAAAGGAATGCATGGCGCGCGAAACGTTGGCCGCGCTGCAACTGGAGGCGCTGCAGGCCGTGCTGGCGCGCACCTATCTGCACGTGCCCTTCTATCGCAAGCGTTTCGATGCCAGCCGCATCGATCCCGACGACGTGCGAACCATCGCGGATCTCGGCCGGCTGCCCTTCACCACCCGCGAGGACCTTCAGGCCAACTACCCCTACGGCCTCTTCGCCGTGCCCCTGCGCGAGGTGGTGCGCATCCACGCCTCGACCTGCATGTCCGTGGTCGTGGGCTACACCCGCAATGACATCAAGACCTGGTCGGATCTGATGGCGCGCGTGCTGGTTGCCGGCGGCGTGACAAAAGACGACGTCGTGCAAATCGCGCTTGGCTACAACCTGTCAACCGGTGGATTCGGCGTGCACTACGGCGCCGAGCGCATCGGAGCCTCGGTCATTCCCACCTCGACTGGCAACACGCGCCGCCAGTTGAAGATCATGCGCGACTTCAAGACCACCGCTCTCGTGGCCACGCCGAGCTACGCCGCCTTGCTGGGACGAACCCTGCGCGAGCAAGGGACGCCTCTCGCCGCGCTCTCCGTGCATGTGGCCCTTCTGGGCGGCGAGCCGCTTTCGGATGGCTTGCGCACCGAAATCCAGGAAACCCTGGGCGTGATGGCCACCGACAACTACGGCCTGTCCGAAGTCATGGGTCCGGGCGTGGCCGGCGAGTGCCAGGAGCGCAATGGGCTGCACATCAACGAGGATCACTTCTTGGTCGAGGTCGTCGATCCTGTCAGCCTCGCGCCCGTGGCCGAAGGCGAGCTCGGCGAACTGGTGCTCACCACACTCAGCAAAGAGGCGTTCCCGGTGATTCGATTCCGCACGCGCGATTTGACCCGCCTTCTGCCAGGCCCCTGCCCCTGCGGCCGGACCACCCGGCGTATGGCCCGCGTCGAACGGCGCAGCGACGAGATTCTCATCGTCCGCGGGATGAAGGTGGATCCGCAGCGCGTGGGCGAAATCTTCGCCGAAATCGAAGGCCATGTGCCCTCGCACCAGATCCTGGTCGAGCGCGAAAGTGCCATGGACAGCCTGACCTTGCTGGTGGGCATGGAGAATTCCAGCGGTTTCGACGAGGTGAAAAAGCAGCAAGAGCGCCTGGAGCGCCTGCGCCACGGCTTCTCCTCGGAGCTGGGCCTCACCGTCGCCGTTCGCCTGGTCGAGAAGCGATCCGTCGACTTGGGCCAGCGGGTTGTGGATCGGCGCCAGTCGTAGCACGCAGGCGGCCGCTCGGCGCTGGCGGTCGGCCAGGAGTGCTCCTCGGGGGACGTCCATCTCCGGACGCGCCGGACGCGTCCATGATGGACTCGGTCGTCGCCTGGCATCCGAGCCTCGCAGACGAGTCTCG